>Ga0214921_10007229_pt1 | contig 14877 bp, 15 predicted proteins | sample LL1505_MetaG_FD_177992 | JGI IMG/M metagenome (GOLD analysis project Ga0214921, IMG submission 177992) | Freshwater microbial communities from Lake Lanier, Atlanta, Georgia, United States - LL-1505 | ecosystem: Environmental > Aquatic > Freshwater > Lake | place: USA: Georgia | collected... | reverse complement strand
AATACTTTATACATTATATTTCGCTTATAGCAAAGCTCGTTCAAAAAAGGCTTTCACGTGTTCTGGATTTGCGCCAACAATGACATCGCTCGGCACCCACGATAAATTCCCTTTTTTATAACAGAGTAAAACCGGGACGCCATTCACCATGCGTTTGCTTTTTAGAAAGGCGTACAAATCGAAAGAGGCTTCGTCGTCAATGTCCAACACGTAGCATTTGATGTCTGACGGCATTTGGCGCATGAGCAGGTGAACAAGGGGATCGATCTGTTTGCATGGCCCGCACCATTCCGCGCCGAATTTGATGAGAATGGCCCGTTCATTCTTCTGTAATTCTTCTGCAAATGCGGCTTTCGATAATTCGGTGATGATTTGATTGATTTCTCCTGTTGGAGTTGATTTGGTTGTGTTGGTGTTGGTGTTGGATTGATTTGTTGGAGCTGTAGCTGTAGCTGTAACTGGAGGAGGATTATTTGATTTAGCAGATTGTGACGGAGTAAATATCATTCTATACATAGTATTGAAATATTATTTATATATTTTGTATTTTATATAAATAATGCCAACACCTGTTCTTCGACAAAGACGAACTAGAACTAGAACTAGAACTAGAACTGTTCGTCAAAGTACACGTATACAAACTCTTCGACAAAGACACAATAGAACAAGAGCCCAAAGAGCGAGAGCGAGGACAATTCAAAGAAGAGCGAGAACAAGATCCGCATCTGCAGAAAAATGTGCGCATGATGAACGATGTAATAATCAAGAATGTATTATAAGTGGAGAAAAATTGAGTAAACGAAATCCTGGCATTCAAACTGCTGCAGGTAAATGTTATTCTGCGAGAGCAATTGCAAAATATTATGCAGCTGGAAATGATACAAATGAATGGAAAGTAAAGGATCCAATGCGGATTCCATTCCAACCATCTGATATTGAGAAAATCGAACAATGTGTTGAAAAATATGTCCCTGCGAGAGTTTCTCTTCCGCCTGAAAATGGCAGTTTTTGGGACGAACATGGAATGATTTCCCCTGAACGATACGCGTGGTTGGAACGACATCTTGGAAATCTTACACCAGCTCAACAAGAAGAGTGGAATCATGCAAATGGTCTATTTACACCAGCTCAACAAGAAGAGTGGAATCGTGCAAATGGTCTATAAATTGTTCGTTTGGTTATATAAGAAACCAAACGACCCAATGCGACAATGTTCGGTGAATAAACAAACGCACAACCTCAATATTGCCATGTATTCTTTCAAAGAGATCTTGGCCTTATTCGAACTCTCCTACGATTTCGACATAGAAGGACTCAAACGTGCTAAAACCAAAGTTCTCCGAATGCACCCAGACAAATCGCGACTGCCTTCCGAATATTTCCTGTTTTACAAAAAAGCGTTTGATGTTCTCGTCCAGTATTTCCAAGAGAACCAGAAAACCACGAAAGAGGTGCCAAAAACAGAACAGGTCTATGTACCGCCTGAATCAAGTCGTGATGAACATGCCGACGCATTTTTCCGGAAACAAGCCAATATGAAAATGAAAGACGACGCCAAACAAAAAGAGTTCTCGAAACAATTCCACCAATTCTTTGAAGAGAACATGGTGCGAAAACCGGAGAATCAACGGAATGAATGGTTCCAACACAATGATCCGCTATATACTTTCGACGCGCCCGGTTCTTCCAAAAACATCGGCCAGGCGATGGACACTATTAAAACCACAGTGAGACAAAGTGCGATGATCCAATACAAAGGCGTACAAGAATTGAGTGCATCGGCTGCGAATACCAACAGGTATTTCGATGAAGAAGAAGAGGATCCGAATGAATATATTACATCGGACCCATTTAGCAAATTGAAATTCGAAGATTTGCGGAAAGTGCATCGGGATCAGACCGTATTTGCAGTGAGCGAGCAAGATCTTGCGAATGTCCAACAGTATACATCAGTGGATCATTTAACGAGAGAACGTGGACAGCAAAATAATCCAATGGAAGAGACGGAAGCGCTGCGTATGATACGGGAGCAAGAAGAGGCGATGAAAAAGAGGGCGGCGGAGCGGCAACATGCCGCGAATCTGCGGAGTATGGAGTATGAAAAGAAGAATGAAATGGCAAAGGCGATGTTCTTGCGCCTGACCTAGTCTATGGCAAAGGCGATTTTTTAAAAGGCGCCTGACCTAGTCTATGGCAAAGGCGATTTTTTAAAAGGCGCCTGACCTAGTCTATGGTGTAGAAAAAAATGTATAAAAATTGATACATTTTTTTATAATAAATGATTTGCATATCCCCCTTCCAAATCAGACCCAAAAACCCAAACCCATGTCCCAACCACAACTACTAAAGAGATCCGTTTCTATGTCAGATCCGGATGATTACGACGTGAAATATCATTTATTGATAAATGGAAACCCAGAACAAGTACAAGAGCAATTTGAAAGGTGGAAGTATTCGCACGACCAGATGGTGTACGTGAAGGACATTCCCAATGACATGGACGAACATTTTCTGCGCGATTTATTCTGCGAATATGGCTGGATTGACACCATTGAGTTGATCCAACAGGATAGAACGGCCATTATCAAGTTTACCAATATTCGCCAGTACGATCTTGCTGACAATATCGCCAGGTGTCATCCTGACCCATACCCGATAGTCGTGAACACCAATGTTATATTCTGCGGACTACATGTTCCTGATACTGAACACAATGAGAAGTCTGTTTCGCAATTGATTGAAATGATGAAGAATATCAAAGAGGAGTTGACGGATAGATTGATGGAGACGAACCAACGTGTTGTAGAGGCCGAACTAAATTTCGAAAAGTCAACCGATTACATCCTCAAGAAAATTGAGCAACTTAACTATAAGATAGTTGATATGACACGCGTGATGATTGAATGCGCTAAAAAATAAATTCGATGAGGAATACTGGATAGATATAAAAGATGATAAAAATAAAAAAAAGAGGAAGACTATGCAAAAAACACTATGCAAAAAACACTATGCAAAGACTTTTTTCATTCCATCATAATTAGGTATTTGCCCATATTTCAATGAATATACATATTTGAAATATTTGCAGAGTGGGATATTTTCTCCGCAATGGCCCAATAATACGCCCAATTGTTTCTTCTCCAACAGGGATTGATTGTAAGGATCATTGATCTCGGTGGACGTTTCTTTCTCCGGAGTTCTCTTTATGTTCGGCCATCTTTCATAAATAGCCAAAACCTTTTCCAAAAGATACAAATATACGTAACCTAGCGAAATCAAGTCGTCTCTCCAACAGTATTGATTTCCTTCGTGTAAGCGTATACTCGCATAATTAGGTGTGCCTATCAATTGGGTTCTCGGTATATTCTCTTGATTGGTGTCATGGAATACAGCGAGACCAAAATCGATCAATATGGTTTTTCCGCGATGTATCATGAAATTCTGTGGTTTTATATCGCGATGTAGTACCCAGGTTACGTGGACCTCTTTCAAAATATCGATGGTTTCCATCATCCATTGATTCATCTTTTGTTGCCGCCCATGTTGCACATTTTGCCCATTTTTTTCTATATACTCCAACAGGGGATATTCATAAAAGGGCATGATGATGGTACGCACGCAGATCTCCGCAATTTCCCCGTACCAATAAATAAGAGGTATATTGCGAACCTTGTTTTTCTGCAAATAGTGCAGAATGGTTGCTTCATGTTGGAGTGTTTTTATGCGCGTTTCTTCGATTTTAACGGCGACCAGTTCTCCCGTTTTTTCGTGATGCCCTTTAAACAATTGTCCGAATGATCCGGCGGACAACTTCTCGGTCAATATATACTGTTGGAGTTTCATTTATTAGTTTTGGCGATTTTTCTTTACGCCATTTTTTTGCGAAAAAATTGATGTATATTGTAATATACATCCAGAACACTATACAATCCAATACAAGCATTAGAGAAGATCAAATGGCAGGACAATCCAATTTTAGCAGTATTTTCGTCAAATGGATCCCTCATGAAATGACCGAAGATGATGCGTTAAAATTCTTCTCTGAACACGGTAGAATCGATCGTATAGAAATCGTCAACAAGATGAAGGACGGAAAGAAAATTGGCCGAATGATGTTTGTCCATTTCTTGGAATGGGCCGAGGATACATATCTTGCGGCAAACATTGAGCAACAACATCCACAACCTTTTGATGTGGAGTATATTGTTAAAAGAAATAATCCCGTATCGGATGAATCGTATAAAAAAAAGTATGTACTGAAGTGTTGCATCAATCTGTGTGCGATTCCGAAACCTAGAGAAGACAGACTCAGTTCGTCTGTGTTTGATCAGTTGAGTGCTAAATTACAGGAAATGTGGAAATTCTATGACGCAGACATATCTGAACTGAGAACCGAGAATGAACGGCTTCGCCAAAAGATGGGCTTGATGGAGAAACGTTTGAAACTGGTCGAGCGTACGGATCTAGACAATATCACGCGATTTGAGGAGATAAACGACACTTTGGATCGAATTTTGATAGGCGAGAGTGATTGAAATCTATCTGGGGAAATCGCAATATAGATAAAATATAGTAAAAATATAGGTAATAAAAATGTTCAGTTGGCTTTTTTTTTGGAGAAACAAAAACGCAAATGCGTTTTGGTTCGATTTCACTCGTTTTGTGTTGAACGTTTTATATATTGGCGTCTTTTTCAGAGTAGCGTTTATCAATGAAACGGTTATAGATTATTATTCAAGCGCAATCGAAGTTTTTGTGATCGTATTTTTACTCTACCGTTTTCGCAGTCATAGTCCTAAAATTAGCCGATTCGATCGAAAAATAGTTCGATACAGTGCCTATTTTATTTTGTTCAATTTCATTTTACGCCTAATTTTCAAGAATTACGATTTTCTGAAACAATATATTCCTTCTTTTGTTTTCAAGTATTTTGAAATAAAATCAAATGTGTCATTCTCAGAAAATAAAGAATATATCATATAGAAAATAAAAACACCATACATCATCATGCAAACCAATTTAGGATTTCTTTCATCTGAATCAAACCTCGATATTGAATCGATTCTAAAAAATGCAAATTTGTCGACCGCCCCCTATTTAGAGGGTAAAACCATCGATATGATTCACGCGGATATATTTCGCGCAATCAGCGATTTAGAAGGAATGACCCCCGGGCATTTAGAAGAATCCTGTAGGAAATTGGCGGGATATAGATACATTGAAAAATTGTGCGATCTAGAACCAGGAAAAGGCGTGAGATGGATGAGGAAAGATTCCTTGAAATTAACAAGTGGCGGAATTCTAATTCGTATCGAATTCGGCGAGAAACAAGTGAAAATACTTTGTAAAAATCATATTCATTTTATGCGATATGCGTTTGATGATTGTCTCAGTTTCCAGAAATTATCTGTAGAAGAACAAATTATTTTAGCGCATTCAATAAATATGTAAATGTACTATATAAAGAAATGGCCAACTGGATCACACATGTTAAAAACTATGCGAAAAAAAACGGAATTAAGTATGGCGATGCACTCTCAGATCCAAATTGCAGCAAGGAGTACAAAATGAAAAACAAAAAAGGGGGAGAACAACAACAAGAACAACAACAAGGACAAGAACAACAAGGACAAGGACAAGAGCAACAACAACAAGAAGAAAAGCAAGGAGGACAAGAACAACAAGAAGAAAAGCAAGAACAACAAGGAGGACGCCGAAAGTTTACAAATAAAAATTTAAAAAAGCGCTTTGTAAAAGGATTCAATAAAAGTGTAAAAAAGCTACGATCAACCATGCGTATGAAAAAATCGAAATCATGTTCAAAAAAAAACTGGTTCTGGTAAATATATATTCAATTAAAATTTGAGTATATATTCTATTATATTATGATGTTTAAGATCAAAACAAATATAATTATATTAGCATTTCTCATCATTTTTTCCTTTTTATTTTTCCTACAGTTATACTTCTCAAATGATGTCAATATAAAAGCCCAAACGTATTTGGAGAACATTTACGAAAATTCCAAAGTTCTCAAACAAGATTTTCCTGTTTGGATAAATCCGAATTTCACAAAAGAAACAGAAAATTCCATTTTTATTATACGCGACATTTTAGACCCAGATTTTTTTAAACATCTGAGAACTTCATTCGAAAACAAAACGTTCGATTCAATGAATTACGGTATGCGCAAAGGAAATGGCATCAATTTCATTCAATTGCATCAATCCGCCAATTATTCGGGGGTTCTCGAACTCTATTATTCCAACACATTGCTTGACACTGTTTCTGAAATCGTCGGTAAATCCGTACAGCGCACACCTTTGAGTGATCCTAACGCAGAATCCATGCTCATTTATGTGAACGAAGGCGACCATATCGATTGGCATAAAGACTATTCCAATTATTACGGGGACAGATATGTGGGTCTGATTACACTGGTCAATGAAAATGCGGACAAAACGGGACTGAGTGCAGGCGCATTTCAATACAAAATCGGCGACAAAGAGTATTCCATGCATATGCCGGAGAACAGTTTCATGATTTTCAAAGGCAGCGAAATCGTACATCGCGGGACGCCGATTTTACCGGGCGAAAAACGCATCTTGATTTCGATGGTATTTTGCGACATTTGCCAGGAAAATACAAATATATTCAATAAAATGTACGAAAAAATCAAGAATTTTGCAGTATATGGAATAGATAGTAAATAAATAATTCCGCGAAATCGATCTATCTATCTTCTCACAATTCGAAACATCGATTTGCAAAGTCCCGACCAAGAGAAGGAATAATAGCCATTAATAACGACAAAATAGAGAATTACAAAAACGGTAATCAACAGCATAAAGAATGCAATCCAATATGAAATGGTTTCAGCGTCTTCTCCATTGGAATATGATGTGAACCCTTCTTGTTCCTCTGGTATAACTGACCCTGTATTTGATTTTGTAATTGTGGTCGAATTCTTCCATTCGTCCAATTTCTTATAGATACAATCCATGTAGTAAATGTCTTTTGCCACCGAATTATACAGTGCCGCCAAGTAGGACATGGATGTCGGAGACATGAAAAGAACGTCGCATTTAGACATGTACTGAAACATTGGCAAAAAATCCAAATTAGGGAGAACCGTCGTATTCTTTTTTTCACGGTACGGATCTAACTCTCCCTTCTTTGCTTCCAATCCAATTATGCAAATGTTCGAATCATCTAGCCCATATATTTTATTCAATATATCAATCAGTGCTAGATAATATGCTTGGTTTGTTAAATCGACAATATGTACAACAATATTGGTTTTCGTGGTAAATGCAGGAGTGGCTGGACTAGTCGCCGTATTCACATACCCCTGTAGTTCTTTCAATACAGTCGGCGTGTATATTTCCGGATGATTTTTCATGACATCTTCCGGAAACCCGATTTCCAAAATGACCCGCTTATTTTTATTCGTCTCTGTCTGGTAAAACACTTGCAATTCTTCGAAAGTCGGCCGATTTTCAGTTTTAACATCATTGAATTCTGTCGGTATTCCGTATTTTCCGGGAAGAAATCGCGACAATCCGAAATACTGGTCAATTCCGCTTGGATCCGGCGAGATAGGATTGTGTACATAAGTAATCGTGTTGGAAGTGGATAAATTCGAATCCAAATATTTGACAAGACAATAAATCGAGATCATTCGATGATATTGCGCGCCTATATCCACCTTTTGATTATATTCAACATCATATGTGTAATAGTTCATACAGGGGACTATTATAATTATAATATGAAAATATTATAATCACATTCATTCGATTTCATTTTCATTATGCATCCCATTATTTTCCACTTCCACTACCTCTAAATAAGGTTGGTTCTCGATAGTAAATAGAACGATTCAATGAAATCCCCTGTTGGAAATAAATAAACCTATAATATAACATTGACAGAATTTCAAATAACAGCATTCCCATGGAAACCGACGATTTATTGATTATTACGATTTTGATTCAAACTCACGGAAGTGTCATTTCATTTGAGTTGGATGATGAAACCAGTGCTATTTTTGAAAATGTGCGATTGTTTTGTAAAGCAGGAGATTATTTGGATTATCAATCCAATCTTGCAGAAGAACTTTTTTTAGTCGGCGAATTGCAGAAATATTTCGCGAAAGATATAAAGTCCACATTATACGATATTTTTCAATCTTCGAAAACGGGCATTTTGTTGGACAATGTGAATTTTGACAAAAGTTTGACCACAGTTGGCGAATCCGGATGGATGGATATATTGGACCCATCCATTTATTTACAAGGAATTTATTTGTTGTCCATACACCAAAATAAAAAACTAGTCTATCCACTCAATCCAAAAGAAAAACCCATCAATTTCATGTCAGTGAAAGATTTACATAAACTAGCATCTATTTTCCAAACACAAGTACCAAACCTAGACGATTTGTCCACCCCTTTTCCAAACCAAACCATCTATATTGAAGAAGAAATGCGAGTGCATGAAAACTCCTCTTTTTCCAAAAAAGAAAAGGAAGAAAAAACAGAACAAATTCGCGAACAGTTTTTTATAGCATTGGATCATTGGCAGCTGACCCTACAAGACGACCACAAAAAAATCACAAATATCAAATTGAGCACGTTGATTTATTTAGCGAAAACCTTGATTGGAAAACCATGTTATATTCAACTGTTGGATTATTCTTGTCATTCTACTTCCAAATACATGCCGAAACAACGGAAAGGACCTGTTCCCATGGTTCGAGCAACCAAAACAACGAAACATCATTGGGGAGGGTTTCGTATCGAAAGAAACAAAAGAAAGAGAAACAGACAACAAAACAAAAAACAAAAAACGATGAAAAAAAGAAATAGAAAAAAATAAAACGCTTTTTGGTCGGTGTAATATATAGTATGCATTTATTTCGCTCGGCAGCATGTTGCTCAAAGCCAACAAAAGTAATAGATCCGTCTATCAAAAGAATACCGCCTCTACCATCCATTCCTACTCCTCCTCCTACAGGTAAATGTAGAGAACCCGTGGATGAGCGTTTTTGTGCATAAGCGCTATACAATACCTCTTTACATGAAAATAAGACCAACCATAGGAGTCACCATGAAGGGTCACTAAAATCTATGAATTATTGTCCAATTAAAGATTTATTTGTTTTTCTTGATTTTCTTGATTTTTTAGATTTTCTTGATTTTCTTGATTTTCTTTTACCACCTCTAAACGACCTATGTTCTCTAAACGACCTATGTTCTCTAAGACGTGCTTCAAGTTCAAGTTGTTCTACTGTAGGAGTCACTGTTGGCCTAGGTTCTCTAAGTTGTTTTAGACGTGCTTCAAGTTCAAGTTGTTCTACTGTAGGAGTCACTGTTGGTAATCCATTTTTATATATTTGTGTTTCAGGCAAATGTAATGTAATAGATGGTTGACTACTATGTAGTGATCCATCAGGTGTTAAAATTTCTACATTTTTTAATTCTAATTCTGTTACTATTACATCAGGACCTGCTGAAGGGCTTGGTGTCATATTTGAATAAGTACCACTACCATAAACACTAATACCATAAACATCATCAGTTATAAAATAAATTTTTTCATTTTTAACACGCTCGATATTACGAGTTGTATGAGACGTAATTTCAATTGACATTGTACTGATATATATAAAAAAATATAATAATTAAACTTTGTTTTATTATTTTCTTAACTTAACCTTTTACTTGCGCTAAACAATACAATTGACCGATTCGGTCGATTTCCAATAAAGGATTAATGATGTGTTATTCATCTGTCCACTATTCGGTTAATGATGTGTTATTCATCTGTCCACACTATTCGGTTAATGATGTTATTCATCTGTCCACACTATTCGGTTATGATTCGCGGAACCACATTGATCGCCTGTAATTCCTGCGACATGAGTTTGTATGCATACGGCACATCCACTTTGGCGAAATCCGTCATATTATCGCACGTATTGCATTTGTGAATCTTGAAATCCATCGTCTTATGATGTTGCGCCCGTTTATCCCCATCATTGAAAGAAGCAATCATTCCGCATTTCTTGCAAACATGTACGCTATATTTATCCGATACATCGTACAACCTCTCGCGACAGAACCGCGACATCCCGTGCGCAATCATAACATCGCGTTCCATCTCGCCAATACGGAATCCACCGTCGCGCGATCTCCCTTCCGCCGGCTGACGCGTCAAGTTCACCATCGGACCAATCGATCTGCTATGCTGTTTGTCATTCACCATATGTTTCAGACGTTGGTAATAGACTGGACCAATGAAGATATTCACGCCCAATTGTTCCCCTGTAAGACCATTGTACATGACCTCGTTGCCATAACTTTCGTATCCTATTTTCTGCAATTCTTCCGAAATCGTCTTGACATCCATATCTCCGAAACTCGTTCCATCACCAAACAACCCCAACTCCAACAGGACCTTGCCTAGCAACGTCTCTTTCAGCTGGGCGATCGTCATGCGCGACGGAATCGCATGTGGATTAATAATGACGTCGGGGCGCAACCCGTCTTTTGTGAAGGGCATGTCGCATTCGGGAATGATGTTGCCTACAGTGCCTTTTTGACCGTGTCGCGAACTCATTTTATCCCCCAACACGGGTTTGCGCAGTGTCCTAGTGCGGACCTTGGCGAAATTGTAGCCGTCGCCATTCCTCCCCGTGTAGTTCTTGTCGATATACGTCTCTTCCGTGGTGCGAAACGTCTTGCTCTGATCTTCGAATTTGACGGTTTTCGTCGGATCGTTGCGGTTCTCCTTGATCGGAATGATTTTCGCAATAATGACGTCGCGGTTCTCGACGAGCGCATTCTCTTCCATGAATCCGTGCGGCGTCAATTTGTCGTAATTGCCGAATTTGATGCCTTTCGTCTTGGTCTTGTCCGGATTGCATCGGATAATTTCGTCGCGAATAATATTCTTGTCTTCGTCTTTTTCTGTGTGATAAATGGTCGCGAGGAAGAGGCCGCGGTCAATCGAGCCCTTGTTTACCAACACACTGTCCTCCTGATTATACCCTGTATGAGACATGATCGCCACGTGTATTTGACATCCCGACGGAATTTTGTTCAGTTGGATAATATTCATGAGACGTGTGTCGACTAGCGGGCGCGACGGATAATTGAGTACATAGGCCGTCTTGTCCATACGCTGGTCGTAATTCGTAGCATAGACGCCAATCGCCTGTTTTCCCATTGCTGTTTGATACGTATTTCTGGGAGCCTGGTTATTTTCCGGGAAAGGAATACAGGAGGCAAGTACGCCGAGAATGGTAGACGGATGGATCTCGCAATGGGTGTATTTGTATTTTTCCAACAGGGTTTTTGCTGTAATATCATTCATATCATATTGGTCTTTGTCTTTTTCTTTGGTTTTCATCGCAATCATGGCCAAATTCTGTTCCTCTGGATCAATGTACTCCAACACGGATTCTTCGATGCGGCAATTCGTCAGTAAATCATTCCAGCCGAGTTCTTTGTTTTCTAAGCGTGCGATGATCTCGGCAGTGATGAGTGCTTTGTTGTCGCGGACTTTCAACAGGGGTCTCGTTAATCGGCCGCAATCATTGCAGATGCGGATCTCGAGTAGTTTGTAGTCGAATACGATGGACGTGTATATGTTGATGATGCCGCAATATTTCTTGTGTTTCATATTTTCGTACAATTCTGTCGGTCTCTCGGTAATACCGATCCATGCGCCATTGACAAATACTTTGACCTTTTGATACAAATCTTTGGGGGATTCAATCGATTCGACTTTGGTGATAAAGGGGGCGACGTATTCATAGAGGGCCGCGCTATTCGTCGGAATCGTGATGTGCGCCATGTAACTGATGTTTTTGACGACGCCGATCGACTGGCCCTCGGGTGTCTCGGCAAAGCAATTATGGGTTACAAATGAAGATGCAATGAATGAGTGATTATCGATTCGTGTCGTAAAATCATATACATATTCAGGTTCGATTTCGGTGATTTTCAAACATGGATCTGTATTATATTTTCCATCTGATTCGCGAATGTACATTTTATCATCTTGTTTTAGATCTTCAAGATTCACCCATTTGTTTCCATTTCCAGTATTTATCAAGAAGGGATGATTCGCAGTTGCTTTTATTTTTCTTCCACTTATAGTAGTAATTTCAAACAATTTGTCCGGCATTTTTTGAAAGAATGAATGAATATCAGAAGGTTCTTCGCAAAGAGTTTCGGGATTCACGGTTGTTACATAATCTCCATCCTTCATATCTTTTATTTTTTTAATAGTTATTCTGTCTGAGAGTAAAACCTCAGTATCTCCGGTTAGACACAGGAACCCCCACGTCGTATTGTGCAGTTTGCGCGGTGCAATGAGCTCGCCGCTCTTTTCCAGCGGCGTATTGATTCGCCTGGAATGACTGAGCGATGCCGCATAAGTCAGACGGTTCAATACTTGCGCCACACCCACTTTGCTCGAATTCGACTGTTTGATACTGAAATCGCCCGTCGCCAATGCGCGATTGATCCCGTTTTCAATCGTCGTCGATTTCATCATCTTGTAAATATTCGTCAAATTGATAATGTTGTCGTAATCCTCCGATGACCTCCATGACCCGTTCTTGATTTCGCGCACCACCATTTTCTGCATTTCTTTGACCAGTTTGTTGAAATAGTTGCGAAACAAATTGTTCAGCAAAGTCCCCGTCAAATCGATGCGCTTATTGATATACGAATCGCGATCATCGGTTGGAAGCCAGCCAAACGAAGTCTGAATCAGTTTCGACGCCATATACCCAATGAGCACCAATTTCTGTGGAACTGTCCTACAGTGAGGAAATAAATCCGTGTTCAGGACCTCCTGCGCAAATTCGCGTTTCTTCTTGGCGCCAGTTTCCTTGTCCATATTCATCGGCATGTATGCAGCCGATGCCGTGATGTGTCTCATTGCATCTTCCTGCGACATGTACTTGTTCGCATCAATTATGGACGCCTGTAGGAATTTGAGAACTTGCTGTGTTTTTTCGTCGGAGATGTCCAACACGATATATTCGCAGATTTCGCGGTCCGTCATGACGCCAAGTGCGCGGAATAGGACGAACAGTTCGATCGGCTGTTTGATGCGCGGTATAGTGATGAAGAGGCCGTATCCGAACCCGTTGTTTTTCGACGCAATCATCATTTCTATTTGTTTGGGCGAAATGCATTTGTAATCGGGGACCGACTTGATTTCGGCGAACCAGCTCCATTTCGTCGTGTTTTTGCCGTCGAAACAGTAGATGCGATTCTCGGCCGCCCTTTCTTGTCCCAACACCGTTTTCTCCGATCCTTTGATGATGAAATAGCCGCCGCAATCCATGGTGCATTCCCCTGTATGAATGGGATGGATGTGTTTGTTCTGGGTCAATACGCAGATTGCGGATTTCAACATAATCGGCATTTTCCCGATGTTGATTTTCGGCAGGAATTTGTGGATTGTGCGCGGTGTATCCATGGATTCCGTGTTTCGAATCACGTATTCGATGCGCAAATCGACGGTCATGGTGCATGCATAAGTGAAATTGCGCAGCTTGGCTTCCTGTGGGAGCATCATCTTGGTCGCACCGTTGTTTTCGTGGATTTGCGGCGGATACATTTTGAAATTTTCGAAAAATACGCGGATCTCCAACATGTATTTGTCATGTTCTTCGACATAATCGGTCTCTGATCGAATCACCATGGGATTGAACATTTCAATCGTTTTCTGAATCTGGTGATTGACGAAATGGTTATAGGATTCGATCTGATGACGGACGAGACGGTCGAGATGCTGTCCTTCAAAATAGGACTCGATGATCTTGAATGCATCCTCTTGATAATTTTCCAAATGGGACAATATTCCTGCCTCTAAACCAGGAATCTTTTCTTTTTCTATTGCGACTTTTTCCGCGATTGATTCTTCCGCGATTGCGACTTCCACTATTGATTTGGAAACCTTTTCCAACAATGATTCTGCTTTTGGAGTATCGTTCATAGTGCGTGTTTTTTTTGATAATGACGGCATGTTATACTATTTCGATACTGGAGGTATTTATCATCAATTTTCTAGATGGTTTTTGGAATTGTATTAAAAAAATATAAATTTATAAAAAAATATAAATTTATAAAAAAATATAAATTTATAAAAAAATATAAATTAACGACGGTTTGTTTTTCTGCTATTTTTTCTTGCGTTTTTCCCTTTTCTTGATTTCCCTCCTTTTCTTGATTTCCCTCCTTTTCTTGATTTCCCTCCTTTTGTTGATTTCCCTCCTTTTGTTGATTTCCCTCCTTTTGTTGATTTCCCTCCTTTTTTTGAATTATCCCCACCAGAAAATATATCATTTATATTACTACATAACTTAATTTCTACATTCGCATTCGTAGAACAAAGTGGACAGGTAGTTGTTTCGCGTGGTTGATTAGAATAACATATACTATGGAATTTATGACCATTTGTGCAACACTTACAATTATTTTCTTTAATATCTTGCTCAGAAATATTTTCAGTACATATAGGACATTCTGCAGGTTTAATCTTTTCTCATTTTATCCATTTCTTCAGTCGAATAATAAGTAGTTGTAGGAGTTGTTGCATTATTGTGATTTCTCTCTTCCATTGTTGTTGCCCATGCGTTATGAATATCTGGATGATATTCTTCACTATGTTCTAGCCATCCGTGTTTTATAAATCTTTCGGATGGTTTCTGTCGTTGTTTTCTGTCGTTGTTCTCTGTCATTGTAATATATATAATATTAATATATTAAATCCAGATATTCAGTTATAGACTCTACTATTTTATTTAAAGCCTCTAAATAAAGCCTCTAAATCTATACTGTCTATATAATT
>Ga0214921_10007228_pt1 | contig 14877 bp, 9 predicted proteins | sample LL1505_MetaG_FD_177992 | JGI IMG/M metagenome (GOLD analysis project Ga0214921, IMG submission 177992) | Freshwater microbial communities from Lake Lanier, Atlanta, Georgia, United States - LL-1505 | ecosystem: Environmental > Aquatic > Freshwater > Lake | place: USA: Georgia | collected 2015-05-28 | reverse complement strand
TGATTATGAATTTGAATTAGGAATTTATATAGGTAAGCGAGGGAAAGATATTTCTGTCGAACAAGCTGCAGACTATATTGCTGGATATACTATTTTTAATGATTTAGGTTTACGGGATATCCAACCTGCTGAGCTAACACTGCGAATGGGTCCTGCAAAAGCAAAAGATTTCATTACCTCAAAAATTATGGGGCCTTATCTTGTCACACCGGATGAAATTGGACCTGTAGAAAATTTACGTTTAATCATTCGGGTAAATAATGAAACTTGGTTTGATGGAAGGCTAGGTAATTGGGCTTTTACATTTGAAGAGTTTATTGCTTACGTATCACGAGATGAATTTTTAGAAGTAGGTGACTTTTTTGGTTCGGGACCTCCAGCATTTAGTGCTGGTTTTGAAATTAATAAATGGATTAAACCTGGCGATCTTTTGGAGTGTGAGATTGAGGGTTTAGGTGTCCTTAAAAATACAATTGTTCGATAAAGCTAAATGAACTATAAAACAGCATATAGTATTGAAGATTTCAGAATGATCGCCAAGGCAAGGTTGCCAAAAGGACTTTTTGAATTTATCGATCGTGGAAACGATGACGAAATTGCAATGGTTGAAAATCTTCAAGCCTTAGAAAAAATTAAGTTAGTATCTCGAGTTCTAAACAATGCAACAATTCGAAATCAATCCATAGAGTTATTTGGCAAGAAACAATTAATGCCAATTGCCATAGGTCCAACAGGGTCAGCTGGCTTAACTTGGTATGAAGGGGAAATTGAATTAGCGAAGGCTGCTGCTGCAAAAGGCATACCTTTTACCCTAGCAACTAGTTCTATGACTGCGATGGAAAGAGTTGTTAAGGAGGCTGGAGGGAATCTATGGTTTCAACTTTATATGTGGCCAGAGCGCCAATTGTCACATCAACTTGTTCAAAGAGCAGAAAGAGCTGGTTTTGATGCGCTGATCTTTACAGTTGATACACCTGTTGCTCCTGGGCGGGAGTACAACTTACGCAATGGCTTTACTATCCCATTTAAATTTACTAATCAAAATATTCTCGATGTAATTTCTCATCCGCATTGGTTATTTAATGTAATTGGTAAATATCTTGTTACGTCAGGTTTACCACGTTACGTTAACTTCCCCGATCGTTTACAAAGCAAGATAACAGCTCTTCCAATGGGGCGGTCGATGGCAACTAATGAAAGCCTTCATTGGACTGATGTGCAACAACTCAGAGACCTGTGGCCACGTAAACTTATTATTAAAGGAATTCAACATCCTGAAGATGCTAAATTAGCTCTGCAATATGGTGCGGATGCAATCATAGTTTCAAATCATGGTGGAAGAGTACTAGATAGTGCTCCTTCAACAATTGATATTCTTCCAGAAATTGTGGAATCTGTTAAAGGAAAAATGAAGGTTTTCGTTGATGGCGGTTTTAGAAGAGGTAGCGATGTGATTAAAGCTTTATGCTTAGGTGCTGATGCCGTATTACTAGGTCGAGCCACTTTGTATGGTACAGCTGCTGGTGGACAAGCAGGTGCAGAGGCAGTTATTGAGCTATACCGGCGTGAAATCGATCGAGTATTGGGACTGATCGGTTGTCATGATGTTGCTGATCTTAGCCCCAATCATCTTTTTAGAAAGAACTAACTAATTTAAAAGGGTAAGTTGCTCAATATCCTTTAGCAAAAAATTAAATCAATTGAGTCCATCGAAAATGTTCATTTTGATAAAAGCTGGCTATTAATTATCGGTTTTTATACGACTTCTGAAAAGAAAATGTCAGAATATTTTGAGAGATATGGGAAGTAATTTGGTGCATTTAATTTATACTAAATTTTGTGAATACGTGATTAAAAATAATGTTTGTAAAGCAATTTTTAGAAAATCACTAGTGAAATAAAAAATAATTCGGGAGATAAATGATTACTCAAAGAGATATATTTAACCAGCGACTCGGATACCCAGGTTTGATAGTCGCGCCTGGAGTGTATGAGATGGTTTCATTGCGCTTGGCTGATCGCATGAACTTCGACGCCCTCTATATGACAGGCTATGGCACTGTAGCTTCATTACTTGGACTGCCTGACGCAGGTCTGGCCACCTATACTGAGATGGTTGGAAGAGTGACTGCGATGGCAGGAATGGCTAAGACACCACTAATCGCAGACGGCGATACTGGGTATGGTGGCCTATTAAATGTTCGTCATACCATTCGAGGATATGAAGCTGCTGGAGCTGTTGCGATTCAACTCGAAGATCAAGAGTTCCCAAAGAAATGTGGACATACACCTGGCCGAAGAGTCATTCCTATGGAGGATATGGTTAAAAAGATTGAAGTAGCTGTTGCTTCGCGAACAGATCCTAACTTTAAAATTATTGCTAGAACAGATGCCAGAACTACACTAGGTTTAGATGAGGCACTTAGACGTGGAGAAGCCTACGCTCGGGCTGGTGCAGATATTTTATTTATTGAATCTCCAGAAACTCAAGAAGAAATGAGACGTATTGGTATGACATTTCCTGATCATCCCTTGATTGCTAATATGGTAGAAAAGGGAAGGACCCCGGTTCTCTCGAAAATGGAATTAGAGCAATTAGGCTACAAAATTGCTATTTTTCCTGTAACCGCTTTGCTTGCTTCTGTTCAGGCCATGACCAAAGTTTATGAACATTTTAAAGATTCTGGATCATCCATCAATAATCCAGTAGATTTATATGATTTTGGAGATTTATCCAAGCTGATGGGCTTTGAAGATGTTTGGGAATTTGAAAAACGTTTTGTTGAGACGAAGTAAAACTATCTAAAGGATTGCCATGAAATATTATCGTTATCTCTTACCAACTATTTTTTTGCTTTCAGCAATCCTGCCTGCTACAAGTTTTTGCCAATCCAACTACCCCAATCGACCTATCCGATTAATCATTCCATTTACCCCAGGCGGCGTGACGGATACCTCGGGCCGTTATATTGCAGAACAGCTTTCTTTAAAACTGGGGCAGCAAGTTATTACTGATAACAAACCAGGCGCGTCTGGGAACGTGGGTTCGCAAATGGTTGTTAATGCTGAGCCAGATGGTTATACCCTATTACTAGGATACGCAGGAACTTTATCCATTAATCCTTCACTTACAGATAAGGCTCCATTTGATAGCGTAAAAGATTTTGCGCCAATCGGAAAAATTGGTGATGCCATTTTAATACTGGTAGCCAATAATGATTTTCCAGGTAAGACTTTGGCAGATGTAATTGCCATATCTAAAAAAGATTCCAAAGGACTTTCCTATGGCACATCAGGAACTGGTGGAACACCGCATATTGCAGGAGAGTTATTTAAGCAAAAGACAGGTGCAAATTTAGTTCATATTCCTTATAAAGGAGGTGGTCAGGCCTTGCTTGACTTATTAGGTGGCAATATCCCTTTAGTCTATACAGCAGTTGCTGGAGCAAATCAGTATGTTGCTTCAGGAAGAATTAAAGCTATCGCAGTGTCAAGTGCAAAGCGTAGTCCGAGTATGCCTGATGTGCCAACATTTATGGAGAGTGGCGTTAAGGATTTTGAAATTGATGATTGGGTTGGATTATTGGCGCCAGCAAAAACACCTAAACCGATTATTAATAAGTTAAATCAAGCATTAAATGAGATTCTGAGTTCCCCTGAAGGTAGAGCGAAGCTCTTATCTATGGGCATCTTTGCATCTCCTGGAGCACCTGAAAAATTTGGTGAACAAATCAAAGACGACTTAATGCGTTTTTCACAAATCGTGAAGGCTGCTCAAATTAAATCGGAATAAAGACTATTTACCTATTTTTTATGCTGGGAGAATGTCAATCTGCAGGCCCCTGGCTCGATTTAAGGCTGGCAAAGCAAAGCCAATTCAAAAAAGACTTAGCACGTTGTTTTTATTTAAATTTTCTAGCTTAAAGTAAAGGGTTAAAAATGCTTCGCTCCATTCTCATTTTATTTGTTTCTTTCATCAGTTTTTTTGCCCAAGCGCAAAGTAAACTGCCCCCCATACAACCTCAAGAATTTCGCGTCACTTTATTGGGTACTGGAAGTCCAACGCCGTCAATGACACGTTTTGGTCCAGGTGTATTGATACAAGCGGGTGGAAAGCATTTGTTAATTGACAGTGGTCGCGGAACAACTCAGCGTATTTGGCAATTAGGTATAAAGCTGGGCTTGATTGATGCAGTTTTCATCACACATCTTCATTCAGATCATGTGGTGGGACTACCGGACTTATGGCTTACCGGATGGTTAGAGACTAACTACGCACAACGCAATGGCCCATTTGTAGTTTATGGCCCCAAAGGGAGTCAACAATTAATGAATGGCTTGGAAAAAGCCTATGAGTGGGACATCAAAGCAAGAATCGCCGATCAAGGACTCAAACCGGAAAATATTAAATCAGTCGTAACTGAAGTCAATCCGGGTGTCATATACCAAAAGGATGGTATTACTGTAACCGCCATTGAAGTAGATCATGGAGATTTACTCAAACCTGCGTTTGGATACCGCATTGATTATGACAATCGATCAGTCACAATTTCAGGTGATACTCGTTATAGTGAAAACCTGATCAAAAACGCTATGGGTTCTAACTTGATCATTCATCAAGTAGCTGCAGCAAAAGAAGCTTTACTAAAAAATCCAACGATTAAAGTCATCTTAGATCACCACACATCACCAGAGGAAGCTGGTACTCTGTTTAGTAAAGTAAAACCCCAACTTGCAGTGTTTTATCACTTTGTGTTACTGGCAGGTCCAGGTATACCTGCGGTTACTGAAAAAGAAGTCTTTGATATGGCTAGAAAAACCTACTCTGGGCCATTGGTTATTGGTGAAGATTTGATGACATTTCAAATTGAAAAAGATCAAGTTATTCAAAAATAATTTAAGCTAAGTAGAGTTTTTTCTCTTAACAAATATGTAGCACTACAACAAAAATTAAAGATGTATTAAGATCAATAAAATGAAGTCATCGCTTGGCACCACTTTTTTATGTATTTTCAATATGTAAGTCGACAGAATCGCTTCTTTTATGGTTTTGAACTTGATTTAGATATTAATCAACGAATTGAGCTTTTTAAGTAAAAAAGTATCTTATAATCCACTTTAAGACAAGTTCCTTGTAATTCAATTTTCCATAATAGTCATTAAAACGATTATTTAAAACTTAAAAATTTCATCATTTTATGGTTCATATATACAAAAATTTTAATAGATCAAGTAATGCAGAATTAATCTGGAAGTTAAGGAGCATTGGACTATTTAAAAATCTTACAGAAATTGAATTAGGAATAATTTTAGAATGTTCTCACAATATTCAATATGAGGCTGAAGAAAATCTTTTTTACGAAAAAGATAAACCAGATGGATTTTACATGGTTCTTTCAGGAAGTCTCCAAATTTATATTTATAGTGGGAAACCTGGGCAGCCACCTAAATTATTAAAGAAATTATCTGTTGGTGAGCATGTTGGCGAGATGAGCTTAATTGACGGCAAACCTAGATCTGCATCTGTTAAGACCCTAGTAGCATCCGAGCTCCTCTTTTTACCAACCTTGAATTTCACAACTATGATTGATTCAAATCCTAAAATTGCAAGTTCAATCGTAAATAGCTTAATCGATACAGTCTTGCAATTACCAAAATATAAAATTGAGTCAGCAAGAACTAGAGCATTGCTTGAACAAAAGATGATTAAACCTAATTTAGAATCGATGCGTACCTTATGTATGATGATTCGTGAAAACAATAATCGTATAGCAATTTATTAGTTTTATGCAATTTAATACCGTCTTATTTCGAACTAGAAAGAAATAATCCCATTAAATAAAATCCTAGGGTTTGGCCTTTGATCTGTAAATGAATAATAAGATTTCGCTCGAGCGTATTGTAATTCTAGAAAAATCTTATTATACAAAGTCGTCCTTATGCCAAAACCTCCTGACAGTATTGAAGCGGAAGAGTTTACTACACCAGAGACAGCATTATCGTTGTTTGAGATTGTCCCAGAATCGATAAAGCCAAATACTTGGATTGGTTTTGTGAGTGCTGGATTTTGATAGATGATATCTTTACGTAATTCAAAAAATCCCCCAACTCCCTTATCACCGCTGATAATTGAGTTGTCATAGCCTCGACCGACAGTAGCGCCACCAAAGGCAATTAAATTTCCAGCTAAAAGGGTGTCTTTAGTGAATTGACCATTAAAACCAAATGAAGCACTCCAATCTTGGCTTATGACTTGATTTCGTAGAAATAAGAATGTGACTTTAGAGTAGTTAGGATCAAAGCCAGAAATGGAAGGCGATGTATATTCTGTATCGATTGAATTTCCACCAGAAATACCTTTAATAAAGCCTAAATTCATTAATGAAAAACCATTTAAAAAATTCGTATTAATAAAAGTAAGATTACTTTCATAATTCATTTCTTTATCAAACGAATAGAGCGCACCTTCAATCGTTGTTAATGATCGAGTAAAGTTTAAGCCACCATCAATAGTGATTGAGTTATATCGAGATTTCATTATCGGATAACTCATTTTTGTAGAGAAAATATCGCTAGAGCTTTCTATATGGAGAGTTTCAAGAGATCCTTGAGGATTTGAAGCTGATTTCGTATAAGACAAACTTCCAGTTAAGCCGGAGGTACCCATAGGTTCTGAATATTTCATACTCAGAACTTTATATTTTTGTAAGTCCCCAGCAATTGTTCCTGACAAGGTGAGTTGGTTATTTCTATTTAAAACGCGGTTCAAAGTTGCATTTACGCTAGTAAACCAAGGACCTGTTTGGTAAGAGGCATTATTGTTTGTTGAAATACTATAAGAGTCAGCAATTTGGTTGATATTGACCACCATTTCTGAAGAACCTAATTCTGCGCCTTGTCTAAGTGTGCTATTGATTGTTATGCCTGGAAAAGAATTTAGGATGAGTATTTTTCTTTCAACCGTTCCTAAGTCTAAAGGCTTTATATTCACTATAGGATTTAACACCTCAAGAACTTGATTTTGAATTTCGGCATTTCCACCATCGACAACAATCTGTTGAACATACCCCTCAATAATTTGAATCTTCAAAGTGCCGTTGGTAATTTTTTGGCTTGGGATAACAGCTTTTGTTAAAAAATATCCTAATTTTCGATATTTTTCATTGAGTTCCTCGATCCCTTGATTTAAATCGAAAAGACTTGTTTTGATGCCAATATATGGATCAAATTGCGCTTTTAATATCTCTGGGTCTAAGGCAGTATTACCAACAACTTCGATTGCATAAATCTCGAACTCTAATTCATCGATAGCTTTCTTAGCAGTTGTTTTTTCAGTTCGCTGAAGTTCTATGGTTCCAGCTGGTTTTACTTTTTGTTTAAATTGCTCAAATGGTTGTGTCAATAATTGGTTTTGAGATTGACGAATAGCTTCACTTCTTTCATTTGTCAAATTCAGAGTTGCCCCATTTACGTAGCAACTGAAACCGATAGCAATGAGGCAAAAAGTAAGTTGCTTTACTAAAAAATTCATATGATTAATTTTATTTATCTTCCATTACGATTTTGGTACCGGCAATACCAGCGTTTAATCTTTCAAGGTAAAAATGGAAAAGCGAGTCATTTGGATACTTTTCTATTGCCATTTTAAGATCAAGAATAGCCTTTTCGAGATGTTCTTCAATATGTTGATAAACCTGAAGATATTCTTCAAATAGTCCATTTTTTAACTCTTCTTCTAAAGCGGGGGTAAAAAGGCCAACAGATTCAATTTTACCTTTTAGTACTACATCACCAATTTTCCTAAATAATAAACTAGGAACAAGACGCACAGTCGATTCGGAACAGCAAATACGCGTCCCAAAATATTTATTCACCCCCTCAGTTCTGGCAGCAGTATTTACGGTATCACCCAGTGCCGTATAGTCCATCCTGGTATTTGAGCCAAAGTTACCAACAGTTGCTAAACCGGTATGAACACCTATTCGTGTAATCCCAATTGGTATCCCTTTTGAATTTTGTACTTTTCTAAATTCTTCTGCAAAATGGTCTAATTCTTTAGCGCAAGTGACCGCTCGCATAGCATGATCATTTTGTTCAATTGGAGCATTAAAGAGACACATAATTGCATCGCCGATAAACTTATCTACTGTTCCTCCATATTTAAGAATAATTTGACATGCCCCATCCAAGTATTCATTGAGTACATTAGACAAAGTTTCAGAACTTAATTTTTCAGAAAGTGTTGTAAAGCCTGCTATATCAGTAAATATAAATGATACTTCTGTCTTTTTGCCAGAAATACTTAAGGCCTCTGGAGTTGCAATTAACTGATTGACGACTTCTGGCGACACGTATCGAGAGAATGCGCCTTGCACAAATTGCCTTTGTTTACGTTCTACTTTACCAATCAGAATATCCATCATCCATATAGATAAACCCAAAGAAAGCGTTGGTGCTAAAAGAGGAACTAGAGGCATTCCATATTGATAACCCAACATTGAGCCTACCCACCATAAAACAACAACCAATATACCCATCACAACATTGAATATTAACCCTTTTTTCATGAAGCTAATAAGCAGACCGATAACACCACCAAGAAAAGTAATGAGAATAGATAATTCGATTGATATACCCGGTTCAGGTTGATGATTTAATAATTGGGATATGCTGTGCGCATGAATTAAGATACCCGGCATCATCGCTTCGTCTAGAGAGTTTCCGACGACAGCTAACGGGGTTTTATGACGGTCTGTAATAGATAAAATAGCACCTATTAATACAATCTTATCTTTAAACCAAGCATCCGGTAAAACTTGTATTGTATTTGCGGGATATATTGGAAAAGGCGATGTTTCATTATTAGGTTTAGGGCGCCAAGCAATTTTGGTTAGTTTATTAGGCGTTTCAATTTGCAATATCTCCAACGCTTTTCTGGCAAATCCCTTGGGTTCATTGACACTTTTTTCCCCTGGATAAATCCAGCGTATAGAGCCATCAAAAGGATCTGATGCCATATTTGCTGTTGCACGATGAATTTCAGGAAAAAAATCGTTCATGTACTCTAGTTGGCGTTCATTAACAATTTCTGGCGATATAGAATAGCTAATGAATAAAGGTTTTTTAAACTCTGCTATTGTTTTTTTTAATAAGAGATCTTTTGAATTCTCGGTAGGTTGATCAAGCAAGATATCGAGACCAATAACTTTTGCTCCCTTTTTATCTAAAGTTTGAAGAATCTTTGCTATAAATTCGCGATCTATTGGTGAACGATACTGGAACTGTTCCAAAGTTGCTTCGTTTATCGCAACAATAACAATATCTTTTGACTGTTCCTGACTGGGAGAGAAAGCGGCAATTCGAATATCTTCCGCAATATTTTCTAAATTTTTAAAAAAACTGAGGTAGTGAACACTCATAAAAGCCAAAAAGCTAGCCAATATGCAACTTCCAACCGAAGATATCAGTTGTCTTTTTGAATTATTTAGTTTCATAAGCTAATTGAATTTTTTTAATCAGCGCATCCGCTTGCTGCACGCAGCCTTTTTCAATCATCCAAGCAGATAAAACTAATTCATTAGAAATATCTTTTGGAATTATGATCATTTGTATGGGAAATTCCTGTTCCTCAAAAATGAATTTAAAGAATAAATTTGTATTATTTATTTGGAGTTCATTAAAGTAAATGGAATCAATCCCTTTTTCAAATTGAGCTTTAATTTGGAACGACTTATCAATTGGAAGTATTGTTAAATTACTCTCCGTATCCGTTAAAGGGCGCCAAAATATTGGCTTTGAACCTTCCAAAACACATCTGACACCACTTCGTGTAACGTCAAGATACCATGGGTCAGGAATCTCTTTTGCATTAAAACCAGCACGAATAACTCCAATGGAGTTTGTTCTCGCATCTCGATTAGCTAGTAATGCAGAAAAAGCATTTTTAGGATCACTAGATGATGCTTGTTTTGGTATTGGTATCCCATTAAATGGACCCTTGATGGTTACGGTCATCCCATCAGTTCGAATAACGGTTAGTCTTTCTCCTTCTGCCAATTGAATAGCTTTATCACCATCAATTGTTGCCCCTGACTTTAGGTTAGTTCCTCTTACCTCCATGACGATTAACGTATCAGCTAAAGCCATTACGCATGTCAAATTGAAAAAAACGAGAGCAATACCTAGCCATATACTTTTGAAGAATATAGATTTTTTCCATTGTTTTGGACTAATCAAACTCTTAAAGTCGAACAAAAATATTTTTAAGATCATTTATTTGACACTTGAGTAAATTGGTTTAGTACCAACACCTTCAATTGCTCCATCTCCCATTAGTACAAAAGCTCCCCAAAAAACTGGATGAGAGGTAGATGGCGACTTCAACATTTTAAGTTGGGACTTTTGTAAGGAAGATGCAGTGCCATTAGATAGTTTTGGTCCTACATTGATGAATAATTGAGACATAAGTTGTGATGTGGCCTGAGAGGGGACACTCCAGTGACTTACAAGAAGATTATGGGCACCTGCAAAGAAAAATGCCTCAACTAGACCAGTCAGAGATTCTCCCCCAAAGGAATTTTTATCCCCTGCTGTATTACAAGCTGAAAGAACTACTAGATCGGCATTTAATTTAAGTTCAATAATTTCACTAACTCCCAATAGGCCATCTTCATATTTTGTTTTGGCAGCCTGTGGGGGAGGGGTTAAAACTAACCCTGGTTCCAATTGGCATTTAATTTCGCCAGGCAATAATCCATGGGTTGCAAAATAAATGATCCTGTAGTCAATAAGAGATAAGTTTCTTAAATTAGGCTCAAGTGCATTTTTACCTAAATAAATGTCTTTTGTATCTTTAATTCCCAAAGAATTCATGACATTTTCAATTTCTGTCCTCGTATCCGGTAGAGATGGAAGTGCATTTAAGATCTCTGCAGGAATGGGACCCTTATCAACACAAATAATCTTACCGGCTGGTGTTGAAAGACTTAAGTCTTCTTGAGCGGGTGACAGTGCCTTCATCGAGGAATTAAACGATGATTTAGAGTTTGCTGAAGTCTTGGTTAAATTAGCCACTTTATTGGTAGTATTTTTGGAATTTGCTAAGACAGGATCTCCAAAAGCTAAAAAAGTTTTTGTTGGTTGTACGCTTGGAACAGTAGATCGTTTCTCATAAAATGATTTAAGCGAAGGAGAGTGTGTAATAGCCACATCGTTAATAAGCCATTTTGCTTGAGAGTAATCTTGATTTGTATTTGTCTGGGTTACTAGTACGCTAAAAGGTAAGCTAGAAAGTGGACCTGAGGGGACAATAATTAAATGATCAATTTGTTTAATTTCTTGATCTAATTGACTAAACAAATTCATGTAGATAGAATTCGATTTTACTAAATCGAATTCCTTTACTTTGCCACTTTCAATTTCCAGTCCTTTTCTGAGACTATAAATATCCTTGTAAAGATCCTGGTCGCTCTGACTAATTTCATGTAGAAAAATTTGATTATTGGTAATCATTTGGATATAACTTTTTTGACTACCCAATAAAAATAAAACAATTGCCTCTTTGGCACTTAAATAACTTTGCAGATCATTTAATTGAATTGTTTTATTTCTGATTTTAGCTAAAAATTCTGGAAAGTCATTTTTTAGTTTTTCATTAAAAGTGAATAATTGACCATTATTTTTTTCTATTTTTTCAATTAATTGATCCTCAACAATCTTACTCCGTTGCTCATCCGGTAGGGATGCTTCATAGGCCAATTGATTTTTATCTACTTGAATACTTCTTTCAAGTAAATGAATATCATCTACCAAGGCTAATAATTTCTTATCATTAGTTAAAATTTTTGAGGAGATTTTAGATAAGGTTTTATCGACATTACTTGATTTTTGCAATTGAAATGCATCAAAGATTTCTGAGTATAGCCCTAAAACATCATTTTTATTTTCTAAAGTATTTGCTAACGATATGATGGCACTTGCATAATTTGCAAGTTGATCTGAGCTTAATTTTCCAGAGTTATTTGGCAGACTCTTTGCAATTTTGATTGCCTCACGAAAAGAAATAACAGAATTAGTAAAAAGCCCCTCTTTTTGTTGAGCAGAACCAATTTTCATTAAGATATCGATCGTGTTAGATGATTCTCCGGATAATGCTCTATATATTTTTAAGGCTTTAAAATATGAGTCCTCAGCATTAGAGACTTTTCCTTGCGCAATAGAAATATCCCCAAATGTAATTAAAATTTCTGCCGACCAAAAGGCGGGGAAATTATTTTTTTTAGCAATAATTTGCAATGCTTCTAGAATCTTCGTTTGTGCACTTACTGAGTCATTGTTTCTTAGTAGCATTTTTGCTTCAAAATTAAGTGCCATGGCGAGTTCACCTTCACTCATTTCTGCATAGACCACATCTTGACTATCTAGTTCAGCACTCAAAGCAAGAAATGGGTTACTTGTCGTTTGATCATTAATTTTATGCCAAGCCATACTAGCATCTTGGGCATACTTAAGTGCTGTCTTATATTCACGTTGATTGGCTGCGTCATATCCTAAATAAGTGAGGTACTTTGCTTTTAATTTAGTATCCGTAGATTTTTGTATGAGCTGTTCAGCTCGGGTAAATTTTCCAGTAGACACATCAAAATTACCATTGTTGCTAGCACTTAAGGCAAGGTCTAAAAGAATATTGACTAGTTCCTCAGCATCATCGCCTAATAATTGCGATTGTATTTGAAGAGCCTTAGAGAACAAAAATTCACTTTCTTGGTCTTGATTGATTGAATTAGCTACTTTAGCTTGTTCGATCAACTGATTGACATAAATTTGGTCACCGCTAGATAAAAATTTGACCGGTTTACCCCATATTGTTTTTAACATGGAGTTATAAATACTCAAAGGAATATTGAGTGGGGTATCAAATTGTTTATTTTCATATAATGCGTTAATTAGAATTGGCATTAAACTTGGCGAACCATGGGCAATAAAAATCTTATTCCCCTCTGACCGAATCAAAATCATTTCTAGCCAGCCGCCATTATTTAATGCACAAGGTAGAGCTATGATATTTTTATCAATTAGTTCATTTAATTCACTTAACAAACTTGGTTTTGAACATTTCATTTTTTGACTTAATTGGTTAAATGCCGATGAACGAGAAAATTGTTCAAGTAAAGTTGGGATTAAGTCATTAGGAAACAAAGCAGTATTTAGGGGAATTTTGTTTTGAGCAAATACTGAACCAATAATACTTTTGCCACAACGAATATATTTGACTTGATTAGAACTTGTTTGTTCAAAGTCCTCAGCAGATGACATAGAACAATCTTCCCCAATAAGAGATTTACCTAAAGAAAGATCTTTGACGAGTGAGGTAGATAGGTATTCCTCATTAGGATTTTTGTTAGCGTTGATTAGGTTATCTAAAGTAACTTGAGTGGGATTCCGCGCTTGGGCATTGACTAGAATCTCTTTAGATATGAGTGAAGAATTACCCATTCTTTGAAGTTCAAGTGATGGAAGCGTCGCAGCATCTACAAGTCTAATCAAACTTATAAAAAGGCTTAAAAAAAAGACTAATTTTCTTGAGAGAGATATGATTACCAATTTGAACTATTTCCTTTAATACTGAGGTTGCCACTGAACGTTGAGCCACTACTTGGCGCTGACTTACTTGGCCGTTGAATACTTAAGCCAGAAGTAACCACTTGAGTTGAGGTTTTATTCAGTTGACGAACATTTTGTTTTGGAGAGCTGTAGGTTGGAATAGTTACTACATTCGTTGATATTTGATTTGTACCTGAGTCCGTATCCTTTGGAGTAGTTTTAGCACTTAGGAGTGGCGGAGGCGGAGGCGGATCTACCTTATTGATGGGTTCCACCACTTGAAGACTCACTCCACCTTGACTCGATGGGGGAGGAGGTGGTGGTGGCGGTGTTGTATCAATAATATTAATAGAAATTGGATTTGCAAATTGATTATTAGGTCCAGGAGGTTGATTGCTTGCAACACTTGGAGGAGGTGAATTATTTAAATTTGGCGGACTTCCAATTGAACCACCTGAGCTTGAAGAAGAGGATGAGGTTGGCGGTGGCGGCGGCGGTTGAGTATTGTTTGAGGAACTTGCCATCATAGGCGGCGGACTATTGACGTTGGTCGGGGGAAGTGCAGGACTCATGATTGGATTAGCTGAAAAGATCGTAGGGGGTGGTTGTATGACCGCAGTTAAGGTGGTTTTAATTTGATCCGTGGTTGTTGCAACAAAGGTAAATGCAGTACCATTTATGGTGAAGGTTTTATTAAGAGCCGGCGAATATACGCTACCGCCTGTAACTGTAGTTCCTCCGGTATAGCTGATGTCACCTGAAAGAGTTAATTTCCCGCAACTTGATCCTGAGCATCCAGTACTATCTTTAATTAATTGACCTGTCCCTGAAATAGATCCTGCAAAAACTCCATCATAGCTTTGGTCGAAGACTAATTTGCTACCATTATTAGTGATATTTCCTGTAAGTGAGAACGTATTGCCTTTTAGAACTCCATTATCATTAATGACAGTTCCACCTGTATAAGAGTTACTTCCAGTAAGTATTAATGTTCCTGTATTTTGTTTAATTAGTTGCCCAGATCCAGAAATATTTTCATTGAATATACTTCCCAAAGTGGTTAAATCAAATACTAAAGTAGCATTATTGACAATATTTCCAGAAAGCGATTGGGTATTCCCAACGAGAGTCCCAGCGCTAATGGTGGTGCCTCCGAGATAGTTATTCATTCCGGTTAAGGTCAAAGTCCCTTGACCCCTAGATACGACAGAACCATTGCCGGAGATATTACCGGCAAATATACCGTTATCGGATTGATTAAAAATGAGAGCCGCA
>Ga0214921_10007227_pt1 | contig 14877 bp, 16 predicted proteins | sample LL1505_MetaG_FD_177992 | JGI IMG/M metagenome (GOLD analysis project Ga0214921, IMG submission 177992) | Freshwater microbial communities from Lake Lanier, Atlanta, Georgia, United States - LL-1505 | ecosystem: Environmental > Aquatic > Freshwater > Lake | place: USA: Georgia | collected... | reverse complement strand
ATGAAATTCTTGGCTCACTTAATCAGTTAAAATATCTATTAACACTAGTATAAGTTTATGGGTTATAAACAAAAAGTTCTAGAATTTGATATAGCCCAAATAGAAGCTTATCAAAAAAGCTATAAAGGCAAAAAAAGAAGCGAATTAAAAGATAGCGACTTCTTATTTCCAGAAAATCGTAGTTTTCCAATAGTTAGCCCACAAGACGTAAGAGATGCTATTAGTAATTTTGGTCGTATGGGTGGAAATATGAGTTATGATGCTTTTATTAAAAAATTATATCAAAAAGCTAAAAGTAAGGGCCAAGATTTTGTTGAAGCAATTCCAGAAAAGACTAGAAAAGAACATAAATTGTCCTAAAATATTAGGATGCACGAAGTATTAGCGATTTCAGATATTCACCTTGGCGATAAAGATTGTCAAGCTAATCAATTACTTAAAGTCTTAAAAAAAGAAAAAGCAAAAACAATATTAATTGTTGGTGATCTTTTTGATCATCACAACTTAAATAGACTGAACAAAACTCATTGGAAAGTATTATCTAAATTAAGAAAATTAAGCAAAAAAAGCAAAATTATATATCTAATTGGTAATCATTGCTTCCTTAAAGCAGAGTTTATGAGCATTCTTCTGGGTTTTGATTGTAGAGATGAGTATGAATTTGATATAAAAGATAAGAAATTTATAGCAGTTCATGGTGATATATTTGATATATATTTTAGTAAATACAAAAGTATCACAGAATTTATAATTAAATTATATTATATTATTAGACACTATACGCCATTTGCAGATAATTTCTTTAAATTATTAAGAAAGAAAACAGAATCATTAGGTGAAAAAACATCTAATATAAAAGAAAATGCTATTAAATACTGTGAATTTAATAATAAGGATTCAATTATTTGTGGTCATAGCCATAAACCTGAACATGAACATGATAAATTTGAATATATTAATACTGGAAGTTTTTGTGAAGAAAAATGTAGTTATGCTATAATAGATAAAAAGGGCAAGGTAAATTTAATTTATTTAGATTAAATTCAAAACAAATGATATAATATTGTTAATGAAAAGATATTGTATTTCTTGCGGGTCGCCCACAGAATATAGCGCTAAAAAACCATTATTCTGTTCAAGTTGCGGTAAATCGTTTGATAAAATAGAACAAGCCGAAGTAAGACCAGTTGTTCAAAAAAACTTAACTCAAAAAAACTTAACTCAAAAAAAGACAATAGCTTCTAAAAAACATATAGAAGATGAAAATTCTGATTTGGATATAGATCATGATAATGATAATTTAGATCAAGATGATGTAATTGTTCCAGAGATATCACAACTCGAAGTAGAGACCGACTCTCAAGAAAATTTTAAAAATAAAGGAGAAAAAATAAGCTCCCTTATTGGAACTTCCTCATCAAAAAGTAAAAGAAATAAAATTATTAAAAATAGCAAAATTTCAAAAAAACAAATACTACAAGATTTTGCTAAAGAAGCAGGTACATCAAGAAGATCAAAAAAATAATGAAATTTTCGAAAGCAAGTTTCGAAAGTAAAATTTCGGAGATAAACCAAGAAATTAGTAAAAGAAAACATAAATGGAATTTAACGACTTTAGCTTGGATGGATTTTAATGATGTTTCTCAAATATTAAGAATACATATTTATAAAAAGTGGAATCTATATGACCAGAAGAAACCATTAGCGCCATGGGTTAATCGTATTGTAAGTAATCAAATCAAAAATCTTATAAGAAATAATTATGGAAATTATTCCAGACCATGTTTAAAATGTGCAGCAGCCGAACAAGAAGATGGATGTAGTATATACGCTTCTCAATGTAGTAAATGTCCACTTTATGCAAAATGGGAAAAAAGTAAAAAATCAGCACACAACATTAAACTTCCAGTTGCATTGGAAAACCATACCCAAGAAGTTCACAATATTATTGAAGATGAAATTGATATTGAAAAAACAGCAAAAAACATTCATGCAAAAATGCAACAAGTACTCAAGCCGATTGAATGGAAATTTTATGAATTATATTATATTAAACATAAGTCAGAAGAAGAGTCAGCAAAATTGATGGGATACAAAACTACAGAAAAGAATAGGAAAATTGGCTATAAGCAAGTTAAAAATCTTAAAAAATCCATTATGATTAAAGTTAAGAAATATTTATATAATGGAGATATAGATATCCATTAATATGAGTGAAAATTTACCAGAATTAACAGAAGATCAGCAATTAAATCTATTAAATGAATGGAATAATCGTGCAGACAATCCACCTTCATTAACAGAATTGGTTAAATTAGCTTTTGGCAGAGATGATCTTGACGGCAGAAGTAAAGAAGGTAAAGCTGTAAAACAATTTTTAGCAGCGAGACAAATTAAGCCACGAAAAAGTCATGAATATCAAGCTAAGGGTCTTATTGAATTAACAGAAGATCAAAAAGAATATATTAGCAATAATTGCGCGACAATGACAGGGCTTGAAATAGCTAAAATTTTATTTAAAAATGAATCATTAACAAATCTTTCTCAAGAAACGAGAAGCGTTCTTGATTATATGAAAACTATACCAAGCAATATTAAATATCTTAATGATACAAATGAAAACGCTGCAACAGAAATTTACAAAGCTCCACGAAGCGAAGAAAGAATGGTTGTCAAAATTAATAAATATATATTAGATGGAATTGATAAAGAAAAGATCACGCCAAGACAAAAGAAAGAAGTAAATTCTTTGATTGGTTACATGAATACTTATAGATTTACTCATCAAATTAATCTTTATAGCGATGAAAATGATAGAGATCTTTTTGAAAGCAGCTTTGTAAGATATACTTATGATAAAAGTGATTTAACTCAAGAAGAAGTAGATCAGTATATCGTATTAGCTACAGAAGTAGTAATATCATCTAGTATTCAACAAACAATTACGGCATTGCAAAATCAAATAGATATAGCAACTCAAGAAGATGGTAAAATTCCAATGGCAGTAGTAGAAGCTAGCAGCACAGCAAGAAAAGAGTATAACGATTGTGTTAATCGTCAACAAAAATTATTACAAGATCTTAAAGTAAAAAGAAGCGAAAGACTAAGCAAACAAGTCAAAGAAAATGCTAGTATTTTGAATCTTGTTGAAATGTGGAAGCAAGAAGAATCAAGGCAAAAATTGCTAAAAATAGCAGAACTTAGAAAAAATAGCATCAAGAAAGAAATTGAACGGCTTGGTTCAATGGACGAATTAAAAGCTAGAATACTTGGAATATCAGAAGACGATATTTTAAACGGATAATTTTATGTCAGTTATATGCAAAGTAGATGGAAAAGAGTTTCCAAGTGATAAGGCATTACATATGTCGCTCAAGGGTTATGGTTTGAATAAAGTAAAATATTATCAAACATATTTTGAAAGACGAGATCTATTAACAAATGAACTTATTAATTTTAAGACTAAAGAGCAATATTTAAATAGCGATTTTAATGATAAGAATAATATGAAAAAATGGCTTAAGCAACAGCCAATTGAAAAAGCTCAAGAATATTGCAAGCAATTGTTATCTAAAAGAAAAGATGATAAAAATTTAACCTATAGCCCCTCTCAAGTAGAGTTAAGAACAATTATGGCACCATCTATACTTTTTTATAATAAAATATTTGATGATTATTATGATATTTGCTCAAGCTTGGGGTTAGAGAATAGATTTATTCACCCAAACAATATAACAGATCAATTTAAAAATAAATTAAATAAAAAATCAATCATATATGTTGATACAAGAGAGCAAAGTTGGTTAAAATTTGATACAAAGTTCGAAATAAAGACTTTACCATTTGGAGATTATTCTTGTAGTAACGATAATTGTAAATGCTTTATAGAAAGAAAAAGTTTAAGTGATTTTATAAGCACGTTAAGCGTTAAAAATTTTGATAGATTTAAAAACGAAATAGACAGAGCAAAAAAAAGTGGAGCATATTTGATTGTTATAGTTGAAGAAAAACTGTCTAATGCACTTAGTTTTCAATATCTTCCACATATTAGCAAAAAAATCAAAGCAACTCCAGAATATATATTTCATAACGTCAGAGAATTATTGCAGAACTATGATAATCTACAATTTCTTTTTGTAGACGGAAGAGGAGAAATGACAAGAGTAATTGAATCTATTTTTACATCAAATTGCTTCTACAAACAAATAGACCTTCAATTAGCTTATGATCTAAAACTATTATGATATATTCTCCAGATAAATATAAAAAAGATTATCCAGACATTAATAAAGAATTAATGGAGCTCAAAGGTATTCTCAACGATAAAGATGCAAAAATTTCTCTTGCTAAATTTTTAAGAGCTAACTTAGGTTTTACTACCGAGCTTATAAGTGGAATTAAATTAGCACCATATCAAGAAATTCATCTTAAGGCTTTATTAAACAGAAACTTTAGCATGTGCGTATTTGGTCGAGGCTGTGGTAAAAGTTTTATAGCAAGTGTATTTTGTTTTCTTCAATGCGTTTTTGAACCTAATACTAAAATTTTAATTGCAGGACCAACTTTCAGAACAGCTAGATTCATATTTAATAATCTAGAAAAAATTGTAAATAGTAAAGGCGCAGAACTTCTTCAGCAAGCTTTTGGTTCAAAAAGTAAAAGAAATGATCAATACGAATGGTCAATCAATGGCGGAAGTATCGTAGCTATTCCATTAAGCGGAGAAAAGATCCGAGGATTTCGCGCTAACGTACTTGTACTTGATGAGTTCCTTTTGTTATCTGAAGATATTGTAAAAACTGTTTTAATGCCATTCTTGGTTGCTCCACAAAATATGAAAGAACGAATGGAGATTAGGGAAATGGAAGATACTCTAATAAGAGAAGGAGCAATGAAAGAAGAAGATCGAATGGTTTTCGAAAATAATAGTAAAATGATAGCTCTTTCTTCTGCAAGCTATACATTTGAAAATCTTTATAAAACATATAATGAATGGGTAGAAAAAATTCACTCAAAAGAAGAGACAGAAGCATCTTATTTTGTGTCTCAATTAAGTTACGAAGCTCTACCATTAGAAATGATAGATAAAACTATTATTGAAGAAGCTCAAAATGGAGGATCAAGTCATAGTAGTTTCTTAAGAGAATATTGTGCAAGATTTATTGATGGTAGCGATAGTTATTTTAGTGCAAAAAAAATGGAAGAATGCACCATTCCAAATGGTCAATCCCCTCATACTTTAATGAAAGGGGCTTCAGGAAAAAAATATATCCTTGGTATTGATCCCAATATGAGTGATAGTCCAAATGCAGATTATTTTGCTATGGCAGTAATGGAGATTGATGAAGAAACTAAAACTGGTACATTAGTTCATACTTATGCTGGATTAGGAAATTTAAAAAATCATGTTAATTATTTATATTATATAATGACTAATTTTAATATTGTATTTATGATTTTGGATAACGCTGGAGCAGACGTATTTCTTTCTGCTTGCAATCAATCTGAATTATTTAAAAGTAATAATTTAATACTTAATACTTTTGAATTTAATTCTGATTTAGAAGGCGCAGACTATGATCAAGAAATTAGAAAAGTTAGAAATAGTTATAATTTAGAATCAAAGAAAATAGCTTTTAATCAAGTATTCACTAGTAATTTTATTCGTAAAGCAAACGAACACCTACAAGCTTCTATTGATTACAAGAAAGTATGGTTTGCTAGTAAAACTTGCGCAAGTGATAGCTTTTTTGAATCTCAATTTAATCAAAGCATACCAATAGATTTAATGAAAACAGAAGAAAAGAAAGATTGGTCTACTCTTGATTTTATTGAAAATCAGGACGATTTTATATATCAAACTAAAAAACAATGCACTCTAGTAGAGCATTCGTCAACAGCTAGAGGCACTCAATCCTTCGATTTACCACAGCATTTAAAAAGAAGCTCTTCTGCAAATAAAGCAAGAAAAGATAATTATTCTGCACTTTTATTAGTAAATTGGGGTTTAAAGTGCTATAATGATATAATAAACGCTCCAAAAGAAGAAATATCTCAGACTTTCACCCCAATAATGATAAAATAAGTGTAATATCTTTAAATAAATGAGTAAAAAAAATAAAATTCAAGAAGTTAAAGCGTCTTTAGCTATACCAAAAGAAGATACTACCCCATTAATGGTTTATGGATCTGATACATCAACCGAGAAAAGAGCTAAAATTTCAGAAATAAGAGCAAACACGACTTCCTCGAGAAGAAACTCATCTTCTACAATAGAAAAAACAAATAGATTTAGTAATATAGATACTGGATTAATTCCTTTTAGATATTCTAATTATGTAAAAAATCTTTCCACTCTAGACGTAAGAGACTCTATTATTCTATGTCAAAAAGCTTATTATAATGTAGCTATTTTCAGAAACACAATTGATTTAATGAGTGAATTTTCGAATAGCTCAATTTATTTAACTGGCGGTAGTCAAAAATCAAGAGAATTTTTTGAGGCATATTTCAAAAAGATTAATTTAGCAAGTTTTCAAGATCAATTTTTTAGAGAATATTATAGAAGTGGAAATGTATTTACTTACAGATTTGATACTTCTTTAAGTAGCGAACAACTTTTAAAAATAACACAAACTTTTGGTTCTAAATTAAAATCTATAGCTCAAGATGGAGAAATTAAACTTCCAGCGAGATATACAATAATTAATCCAGCAGACGTTTATGTTGGTGGTACAGTTAATTATTCTTTTAATACATATTATAAATTATTAAGTGATTACGAATTAGAAAGATTACGAGATCCAAAAACAGATGAAGATATTGAAGTTTATGATAATCTTCCTCCAGAAACTAAAGATAAAATAAAAAATAAAAATAACTCTTATATTCTCGTGCCACTAGATAGAACTAAATTAGCAGCTGTATTCTATAAAAAACAGGATTATGAGCCGCTTTCTATTCCAATGGGATTTCCAGTTCTTGATGATATCAACTGGAAACTTGAAATGAAAAAAATGGATATGGCAGTAACAAGAACTATGCAACAAGCTGTTCTTCTTGTTACAATGGGGACTGATCCAGAAAAAGGTGGCGTAAATCAAAAGAATTTACAAGCAATGCAAGCTTTATTTGAAAACCAAAGCATTGGAAGAGTTCTTATTGCCGACTATACAACTAAAGCCGAGTTTGTTATTCCAGATATAGGCAATCTTATTGGGCCACAAAAATACGAAGTTGTTGATAGAGATATTCAAATTGGTTTAAATAATATTCTCATAGGAAGTGAAAAATTTGCAAACACAAGTATTAAAGTTCAAGTGTTTGTTCAAAGATTAAAGCAAGCAAGAGAAGTCTTTATTAATGAATTTTTAATTCCAGAAATTAGAAGAATGAGCAAAGACATTGGTTTTAAAAATTTTCCAACACCAGTTTTTCAAGATATTGATATCAAAGATGATGTTCAATATTCCAGAATTTACAATAGATTAGTTGAATTAGGAGTATTAACCGCAGAAGAAGGACTTACTGCAATTGAAACTGGAAGATTACCAACTCAAGAAGAGTCTATAGAGTCTCAAAGAAAATTCAAAGACTTAAGAGATCAAGGTTTTTATCAACCACTTATTGGTGGAAACGCAGCTGGTCAAGCTGGAAGACCATCAGGTTCTACTGGAATACCTCAATCTACAAAAAATGTTAAACCAATTGGCTCTAAAGCTAATTTTTCTATATTAAAAATAAAAGAGAATATATTAGCAGCTCAAAATCTCGAAGAAGAAGTAAAATCTTCTGTTAGAAAAAAACTTAATATTAAAAAATTAAGTAACCAGCAAAAAGAAGACGCAGAAAAAATCTCAGAAATTATTATAGCTAACGAAAATCCAGAAAATTGGTCATCTAAAATCGAAGAATATATAGAAAAACCTTTTGATAAAAATCAGGATAATATTAATCAAATACAAGAAATAGCTTCTGAACATCAAGTCACAAGCTATTTAGCTAGTTTATTATATCATAGCAAATTTTAATTTCAAGGTGTAATTCTATTAAATGCGCACGTTTAATGGATTACAAATTTTTACAGAGCAATTGACCAATAGTGGTCAATTGGATGCTAGATACATAAGGATTACTGGAGATCAGAATGTATACGATCTTAAGACTTTTAACGATGGTTTAGTTTTATCCAATTCTCAAGGTATTCCAGCGGCTTCTTATCCAGTTTCAAGTCCAGAAGGAGTAACTGGGCAGATGATATTTTCCTCTCCACATATTTACATATGCACAGAAGTAGACCAACCTAACAACTTGTATACTTGGAAAAGACTAATGATACAGGAGTTTCCATTATGAGCTTAAAAACAGTTCAAACATACGAAGTTGACGCTAATGGAATTCTTAAACCAGTAGATGGATTAGTTTTTGCTACTGATACAACTGGAACAGTTGTGTTAGGTGGAAGATGTAATGATATTCAAATTAATTCTTATGTATTGGATAGGAATTATTTTGATAACAGATATGAATATGGTCCACAACTTCATTTTGAAGCGGATGGATCTAAACCTCAAGGAGATTCTCCTGGTACACCGCAGTATGGAACTTCTGCTGCAATAACCGCAGGAGTTAATAACTCTATAGTAAATGGTCAAGCATCATTTATTGGAGCTGGTCAAGAAAACTTGATAAGCGGAGAAACAAGAGCTGTTTATGTAAGATATGCTCAATATATAAATAATCAATCATATGGAAGTAATTACGAAACACATAATAGCTTTGGATCAAAAAGTTTTATTGGTGCAGGATCAGCCAACAAGATATATAGTCCTAAATCAGCAATTATTGGTGGACATGGAAATGTTATATGTGGATCGAACAATTTTCCTTCATGGGAATTAACTGCTCAAACTTTACCTGGAACAGAAGAATTTACTCCTTATGCGCCTCTTTATTATCAGTATGATGATGACGATTTTATGCATCCCGTGCGAGTAATAAATGCTCCAGGCTATAATGTAATTGCAGGTGGAAAAAATAATTATTTAAATAATATATACTCAGTAATTGGAGGAGGAGTATGTAATGGCATGTTTTCTGAAAGATGCCTTAGATATCCTCCAGTATCTAATGTTCCTGGATATCCTTCAGAATTAAGTGGTCAATATAATTTTATTGGAGGAGGATTTTGTAATAATTTATATAATTCAAAAACATCAGTTATAGCTGGCGGAACTCTTAATACCGTGAGTATGTCTAATAATAGTTCTATAGCTGGAGGTTGTAGAAATTTAATATCTGGATTAGGTGGATCAAATAATACTTTAGCTGGAGGCTTTTGGAATAGTATTTTAGGTGGCGAGTTTCAATTTATGGGAGGTGGTTATAGAAATTTAATATCTGGATCAAGTTTTTCTGCTTTAATTGGAGGATCTCAAAATTCAATTCTAAGCGATAGAATTATTGGTCGAGCAGCTGATCAATTAAATATTATAGCTGGTGGAGCTGGTAATTCAATTTCTGGATGTTTAAATTCAATTGTTGGAGGTCAAAATAATTTTATAAACGGAGCATTTAACGCTATATTTGCAGGAACACAAAATATTATTAAAAATGTATCATGCGTAACAATATTAGGAGGTTATAAAGTATCTGGAATTCACGCTGGATCTACTATTATAGGAGATAGAACTAATAGATTTAAAAAATCTGATAATCAAGACGCTTTAACTTTAGATTTTGTAAGTGGTACTTATATTAAGAATAAAATAATTTTCCAAAGCGATAATTATATACCATCAAGCTCCACATCTTTTGGAATTAGTGGTCAAATTGTATACGATAGTAATTATCATTATAGACACGATGGAATAAAATGGAAAAGAACAGCTTTATCTGAATTTTGATTAAATTATTATTTTTTTAAAATATTTGTGTAAATCTATTAAATGCGTACATTTAATGGTTTACAGGTATTTACTACTCAATTAACTAATTCTGGTCAATTAGATCTTAGGTATATTAGAATTACTGGGGATCAAGATGTACAAAATTTAAAAACTTTTAATGATGGTTTAGTCTTATCTAATTCTCAGGGTATTCCAGCGGCTTCTTATCCAGTTTCAAGTCCAGAAGGAGTAACAGGACAAATGATATTTTCGTCTCCACATATTTACATATGCACAGAAGTAGACCAACCTAACAACTTGTATACTTGGAAAAGACTAATGATACAGGAGTTTCCATTATGAGCTTAAAATCAGTTCAAACATACGAAGTTGACGCTAACGGAATTCTTAAACCAGTAGATGGTTTGGTATTCCAAACAGATGGCAACGGTTCTACAATTTTAGGAGGATCATATTCTAATATAGCAAATACAGACCAATATTCAACTATTTCAGTTAATGGTAGTGGTGTATGGATAGGTCCAATTGAATATTATTCATCTACAACAATTGTTGGAGGAGCAAATAATTGCGTTATAGATGGTATGGCTTCTCTTATTGGAGCTGGACAAAATAATACTATATCTGGAAAAACTACAGCTTATTATTCGCCACCTTCAATGCCCTACTTTGGTACACCTTACATTCATGGTTCAAGAAGTTTTATTGGGGGTGGAACAAACAACTCTATATATACTCCTAAATCTGTAATTGTTGGTGGGCATAATAATACTATTAAAGGAAATACGCTTTTTAACAACAGTGATCCATTTAATGTTCCATATATAAGTCTACTAGATACTGAATATCCGACCAAACAACGAGCTTATTATGGAGACGATATGTCTATTAAAGGTATAATTTGTGGTCCTGGATACAATGGTATAATTGGTGGAAAAAGTAATTGTATTGATGCAATTTTTTCAATTATTGGAGGTGGTTTTAATAATAAAATTATTTCAGAAAAATCATCAGCAGTTTATTCTGACTATACAACTCCAGGCAATTTAAGTGGACAATTTAATTTTATTGGTGCAGGAGAAAATCTTTTAATAAGAAACTCTTGCTATTCTGCGGTATTAGGAGGAAAAAATAATTCAATTGATAAAGGCAATAGTTCTGTATTAGTAGGTGGATGTTGTAATTTAATAACTGGAGTTGAAAGTAGATTTAGTTTGTCAAGACTTCCTTCTGATGGTAACACTTTAGTAGGAGGATGTCGTAATGCAATATATGGATCATACCATCAGTTTATTGGTGGTGGAGCAAATAATCTTTCTTCTGGAGTAGCTGGAAGCGCAATTCTTGGAGGTTATAATAATTGTAGTGTAAGTAGTGAAACTTTTGGGAGAGATAACGACTCAGTTAATGCTATACTTGGAGGATCTTGTAATTCTATTTCTGGAGGACAAAATGTAATTCTTGGAGGTCTTTGTAATAAAATAACTTCAAATTGTTGTTCATCAATTATAGGCGGAAATTGTAATACTATACGAAGTAATTGTGCATCTATTGTAGGCGGCTTTCGTAACGATGTTTCTCATCTTGGAGCGGTATTAATAGGAGATTATACTTCTAGAAATAAAACTTCAGCAGGAAATCATACTCTTTCTTTAGATTTTGCATCTGGAATACTTTTAAGATCTGAATGCGTGCCATTAACGCACACAAGTAATGGATATAGTGGCCAAATTTCTTTTGATAAAAATTATTTATATAGACATAATGGAGATTATTGGACAAGAACAGCAATGTCCACTTGGTAAATTTTAATAAAAATAAAAGTGTAATCCTTTATAAGGATTAAGGATAATGGCTAGAAATAGAATAATTTATAATGTACAAGGACTATATGTTGCTCCATATAGCGGAGAGCAAAATACAAGTTCTGATTATTATTTAGCTAATCATATTATTCTTAAAAGATTAGAAAAAATACAAAATTTTAATTACTCAATTCAACAACCTAGATTAAATGCTCAAGGCTTTGGGCAAAAACAGAATATTTTTCAAGGTATAAATGGGCCACCAGAGGTAAATTTTAATTTTTCTTATATTCCAGATGGTGTTACAAATGAAAATAGATTAAATTTTAATGTTAATCATTTTTCTGGATTTAACGCTCCGATGTTTTCTGGATTATGTACTAACAGCGGGTTGTTAAATGATAGAGATTTTTATCTTGTTATAAATAAAAATGATAATGATTTATTTTCTGAAAATGTAACACTAACAAATTCTTTAATTAATCCAACTAATGCTACTCAAGTAATAAACTCAAATAGTCAAAATTATGGGTTATTACATTTTCAAAATTCTTATCTTAATGAATATTCATTTAGTGTTTCAGTTGGAAATCTACCAGTAGTAAATCAAAGCTATATTGCAGATAATATTGTTTTTTACAATAGCGGTTCTGGCATAAAGTATACTTCTTTAGATTTAAAATCTGGAATCAATCAAGTAAACAATGATACAATTATTATTCCAAAAGCTTTAAATTATAATCAAACTGCAATTAGCGGACAAAATATTCTTTTGCCAGGAGATGCAACTGTTAGTTTTTATACAAGTAATACTGGGGTTTTATTTTATACTGATACAATTCAAAGCTTAGATTATTCATTATCTTTTAATACAAAATCTTATAAAGCAATTAATTACAAATTCCCATTATTAAGAAAAATAGAATTCCCGATTAATGGAAAATTAAATACAAGTTTTGTTGTAGAAGAAGATCTTGTTGGTTCGTTTTTTGACACTTTAAACAGAGACGATAATTACAATGTTGTTGTTGATTTTAGTAATTCAAGAAGAGGAGTAGATAAAACAAAATTGACTTTTAGTGGTTGTAAATTCACAAACATTAATTATGACTCTTCTATAGGAAGCAATAAAACCGCTACATTAAGTTTTGATTTTGATCTCGATCCAAATTTTGGAAGAAGAGGATTATTTGTTAGTGGAAATGTATTATATGGTGTTTTAAATAATCAAAAGAAAGTATTGATATTTTAATTTTTAATATATATAATATAGTGTAATATCTTATGAAAACTATGCTATCTAAAATATTTGGCCCAAATTGGAGATCTAGCTCATCTGGAATAGCCACAGTTGTAGCAGTTTGTACTGCAATAGCAATTCATTCTGATCCTTCGTTAGTAGCATTTCTTCCAGATCAAGCAGAAGTTTATATTACTGGAATTGCAAAATTAGTTGCAGTTGTTTCTGGTATTATTTTTGCATTAACAGTAAAAGATGCAGCAGTTACTGGCGGAACAGTAGCTCAAACGACTGAAGCAAAAGATAGAACAAATGGAGAAAATATATGAATAAATTACAATTAATCGCAGTTGCTCTTTTGAGCGTATTTCTTGGAGCTTGTGCTACAACCAATACTGGAAAAGTTAATGTTGCAACAAGTGTTGAAAATACTCTTCCTTATGTTAAACCAGCAGTAGTATTAGCTTGTACTGTTGTTCTTGATCAAGCAGTTTCTGGTAACGATAGAATCGAAAAAGCTAAGATGATTAATCATGTTGCAGCAATTGTAGAAGGATTAACAGCTGGAACTACTCCAACTCCAGAGCAACTTCAAAAAGCTCTTAACGATTACCTTCCAGCAGAAAAAACTCATTGGGCAAACTATGTTACTGTAATCAAAGATCTCTATGCTCAACAATTTGCTAGACTAGATGGAAATGGTGCTCTTGCAGTAAAGGTACTTAACGCTATTGCGTCTGGATGTAAAGATGCCACAGCAAGTTACGTAGAATAATCATGCCAACTGGAATATTAACAGCACTACTTTCAGCAGTATCTGGAATATTCGCAGCAATCAATAATGTATTCGGCGCAAAGAATACAAAAGAAATGAAAGAGCGACAAGAAGCTCAAAAAGAAGTTAATCATCAAAGTGAAATTGAAAACGCAGTAAAGGAAAAAGACCTTGAACAAGCTCGCAAGCATATTAGTTCTTAATTTTCTTTTTGTTGGATGCGCTACTGTGACACCAAATAAAATACAAGATGACAAATCATCTTATGATGCAACTACTCCAAAGCAATATGATAAAGATAATGGTGGATTAATTTCTTTTGTTGGTGATGACGCACTTATTACTCGTCAAGCACGTGAAAGATATAATAATCTAATTAAAATGTACAGAATCAAATTTAAAAAAGAAAAAGCAATTGATCTAACTGAAGACTCTGGAATAACTCCTTACAAAGATAATTTTGGTAATGAATTGTTTTTAATTGATAGCGAACATCTTGTTTATTTTGGTGTTATGAACTCTTGGTTAAAAGAAAAAGTATCTCAAGACAATATTATTGATAAAGCTCTAGATAAAGTGAATTAATTTTCAGTATGCCTATTTCGTCTTTTAGATCATCAAATTTTTATAGAAAAATTTTATCAGCAGGAATAGATTCTGCTATAGAAGGTTTGACAGCTAATGATTCAACTAAATTAATATTTAGCACTATGCAGCCAAATGGAAATTGTTGCCTTGGAGATAGTTCTACTGATCCAGTAAATCCAGTTTTTACAAGAAGCACAACTTGTTGGGCAAAAAATATAGATACTTCTCCAATATCCCCTTGGAATAATGGAGGAGGATATGCATACCCTTTTGAGGCTGGTGGATTTGGTGGAACTGGGACATTAATCAGTCCAAGACATATTTTATTTGCTGACCATTTTAGCATTAAAAATGGTAAGAAATTAATTTTTGTTGACATGAATAACAATTGTTATATAAGAACTCTTTCGAATCAATCTCTTGCTGTAAGTTTTACAGATATAAAAATAGGATTATTAGATTCAGACTTACCAGCTAATGTTAGTTTTTGTAAAGTTGCAGGTTTCAATTTGGTACAAAAAATAAATATAAATAATAAAGTTCCAGTTTTATACACAGACA
>Ga0214921_10007226_pt1 | contig 14877 bp, 4 predicted proteins | sample LL1505_MetaG_FD_177992 | JGI IMG/M metagenome (GOLD analysis project Ga0214921, IMG submission 177992) | Freshwater microbial communities from Lake Lanier, Atlanta, Georgia, United States - LL-1505 | ecosystem: Environmental > Aquatic > Freshwater > Lake | place: USA: Georgia | collected 2015-05-28 | reverse complement strand
TCTTTATTCGTATAAAATGAATCAATCATTCCATTCTTCTTTTGTAAATCTTTATGGACTAAATCTCCATCCATTGTTGTGATTACTAAATATCCATCATTTTTTAATAACTTATTTATATTATCACACAAGTTTTGAAATGTATTTTCATCTTTAAACATATAGTGAATCGCAAATTGAGATGAGATTACATCAAATTTAGTGGATTTAGCTTTTTCAGCTTCTCCAAAAACTGATTTGATATATTGTTTGTTCTTATCATCCATTGATCCAACCGCTTTTAATTGATCGTCTAAATTTAATTTTGCTCCAGCATCAGCAACCATAAATGTCATCTTTGGGAATTGAGGATACTTTCTCTTAAAATTCGCAAGACGACTATATGATCCATCAGTTGCTGAATAAATACCATTATTATCAGGATCAATTCCAACTAATTCTCCAACTCTTGCTGAAAAATATTTTAAAATATCACCTCCACGACCAATACCCATATCTAATACAATTTGCTTATTATTATTTAAATCTGGAGAACAATAATTATATATCAATATTGATTTAATCCAATTGTGAAACTGTCTTTGAGGTTTTGCTAAATCAGTCTTTAATTGATAATATATATCCTCACTTCTGGATTTCTCAATCAATCTTACATCAATTTTACTTCTCATTACAGATAAATGTTTGTCGTAAGTATTAGGATCTCCTAAAATTTGTAAATCACTAATGTCAATCGGCATTAAAATTGATCTCCATACTTTATCAGCAATCTCCTCATTGTTTCCATACTTTTTCTTATACTTATTAACCATTTCAGTTTTATCAAAACGAGTTCTTAATGGAATCCAACGATCATGCTCCGGTATTAATGGATCATTATTATACGCAAATTCAACAACTGTCTTATCCTGAATTATATTTCCTTCTATGTCTCTTGGTTCACCGTCTTTTAAATATAAATGGATTACATACCCATTCTTATCTTTATGGAAAAGAACCGGATATTCAACACCATTTTTTGACTTACCTACATATAAATTTGCGATACGATATACATGTCCTTCTGTTTTACTATCGGTTACAGTATTTAATTTAATATCTGTGTCATCATCTTTCTTAGTATTACTATCATCAAATACATCTAAAATTTCTTTTTGTTGATTTTTTTCATATTCTAAGTAAAAATCAATAGAATTCATCTCCTTCGGTTTCCATTTTAAATTTCTATATCTTTGTTCTTTAACACTTCTTGTATATTTTTGTTCTAATGGTGTATAAATCATACCATCTAATGTATATGGACAATCTAATTCTTTTGTAATTAATTGCCATAACTTATTTGAATAATTAAATATTTCACATCCATTTCCACCTAAGGGAAATCCGAAGAATTTATATTTAATTATAAATAATGACTTGTCATTCTTTAAACTCTTATTTAAATCATCCATATATACCTTTATTTGTTTTGTGTAATATTCTTGAACTTTATTAATATCAAATTCACCAGTGTAAGGTTTATTTTCTAATTTAGATCCAAATATTGCTTGAACATTTTCTGATAATAAACTATATCTTTCAGATAATTTAATTTTATCTCTTACATCTACACCTTTATCAAATAATATGTCAAATCCTAAAAAGACATACTTCTTATATTTTCCAATGTATAATAATTCACCATCTAACATAGTATTATTATATTTGGCAGCAACTTTATGATCTGTGCGAATAACAAATAAGTTATTTGAAATTAAATATACTACTTCATCTAATATAAATAAGAAATATCTCTCTCCATCCGCTTTATCTGTAACAGAATATTTATTTGGTATAAGATCTACAACATGTTGAATTTCTAATGAGGCTACTGATGGTCCAGCTAAATCGCGACTTATATTATCTTTGTCATTAAATACTAATTCACGATATTTATCTATTACAGCTTTTTGTTCTGTTGATGTTATTAAACTATTTGAACCAATTAAATTTTTATATATCTTTTCAGAATAATCACTCATCTTTTCAACTATCTTTTTTAAATCAGTCTTTCCATAAGTTGATAAATCCATTTCTAATTCATATCTATCTAAGGAACGCATAATATCATTAATATTATTTGATTGTTTAATTTGTGTTAAATCAATCTTTAATTCATGATTTTCATCAGAACTTAATACAACAGATATTCTTTGCTTAAATCTAAAAAATATATTATGTCTCTCATTCTCATCTATTATTAATAACTTTTCTAACTCTGATTTAGATACATCACTTTCTTCTGATAGACGGATTCTCATGTCGTATTCATTAATATCAACCATGTCCTTTTCTAATTTTGTCTTCTTCATAATTGTAATATCTTTCATATTATTTAATATATTTGATACTAATAATGAAAAAATTACATGATTCTTACGAAGACGAACATTATTTATAACACTATTAATATTATCTATATTCGCAACTGTAATACGATAATTTACTATGTCTTTATTAGTAATATTAGTCATACCAATATCTAATGTAGTTTCTTTAATTAATTTTAATTTATTAGTATTACTCAATACTGTTAAATATTTTAAAACATCTATAAACTTATTAATTGTTATATTCGTATTCTTATTAAAGATAATTTCAAATTCAGAATTTGAACCAACTTTTTTTAACAAGTCCTTAACATTTTGTATTGAAAATATATCCATTGTTATAATATATAAATTATTTTTTATATTATAATAATTCAATTAATCAATTTTTTATAAAAATTGATTTTTCTATTTTATAACTATTTATCTTAAGGGTTATAAAAAGGACCAATTATGGGTTCCACTTACATATATACCTTAGCTTCATTTGATAATAAGGTAAATGAAAAATGGATGCAAAGTCGTCCATTAATAGAAATGCGGCGAAATGAAAATATAATTGAATTAATGTATTTATCAGATATTCATTTTAATTTTGTTGAAAAAAAAGGAGTTTGTGCAAAAATATCATTATTTCGAATAAAAATAGATAAATATATTGATATGAGAGTAGACGATGTTTCTAAATATAATGAATTATTAAAAGAAACAAAAAATTTTTATCAAAAAAGAGCAAAAATTTTTGAAACAAAAAATTATTCTGATGAATTTTTAAGTTCATTAGGTTTTGAAAAATTAGTTGATTTTAATTATCTAATAGATCCTGATAATAAAGAGCAAACATTTAATAATTATTCAATTGAATTTAGTTATAATAACCATAAAAAAAAAGATTCATTTTATTTAGATTGTCCACTAATTAGATTTTCAATTTAAAGATTCATTTATAATATTTATTAATAATGAATCCTTATGAAGTATTAGAGATCCCATCTGACGCAAATGAAAAAGATATAAAAGATGCTTATAAATCAATGGCTAAAAAATGGCATCCTGATAGAAACAAAGCTCCTGAAGCTACTGAAAAATTTAAAGAAATTAATAAAGCTTATAATATATTAATTGATCCAAAATTAAGACAAATGTATGATAGAACTGGTAGTGTTGATGAACAACAAATGCCAGATATTGATATCAATGAAATTTTAAGAGGAATGGGTGGTATGCCATTTATGGGAGGTATGCCTGGTATGCCTGGTATGGGCGGAATGCCCGGTATGGGTGGAATGCCTTTTGGGATGGGAGGTGTTTTTGTAAATGGTGTTCCTTTTGGGATGGGTGGTGGTGGCGGAATGAATCCCCAAGAATTATTTATGAGAAAAAACAGTAGTATTAAAATGGTCATTCAATTAAATTTAATCGATTTATTTAATGGTATTAAAAAGACTGTTGAATATCAATATAAAAATTTAGAAAATGGATCAATGATAAAAGATTCAATTGAATTAAATATTTTAAAAGGATCATGTGATGGCCAAGAAATTTTATTTAAAAACAAGGGACATTTATTTAAAAATAATAGAGGTGATTTAATAATTCAAATTAAAGAAATTAATCATAAAGACTTTGTAAGATTATCAAATTCACCAAGTAATTTATTATACAATTTAAAAATTAGTTTAGTTCAATCTATATGTGGATTTGAAATGGTTATTAAAAATATTGATGGAAGTAAGTTAATTATTAAGAACTTTGACTTAGTAATTAAAAATGGAGATCGTAAAATTATAAGAGAACAAGGTATGCCATTATATGATAAAACTGGGCGTGGTAATTTAATAATTATATTTGAAGTAGAGTATCCAGATGTATTAAATGCGGATATTAAGAAAAAACTTGCTGATATATTTGAATATGATAATACATCTAAATATAATCAAACAAACATTGATGGAACTGGTTATACTCTATGTAATTTAGAAAACTATCTTGAACAAGAGACTGAACAAACTGAGCATACAGAAAGCGCAGAAAGAGTTCAATGTGCTCAACAATAATTTCAATCAAAATTATTATATATTATTATATAAATAATAATATATGAATTCACAAAAAATAAATCTAATTAATAACTGTTATATGAAAAAAAATGAAGCCGATGGTATTTCTTTTCCAGTTTGTGATCGTGTTGCTAATTCCAATAATGGAACTGTTTTAGATTTACTTCTTCATAAGTCTATAAGTGGTAATCAACCAATAACTAATAATTTAGTCATTCCAGGAACATCTAATATTAATAGATTAAATTTATTTGGTTTACAAAAACCAGCAATTCAATTAGAAGAACATCAAGATTATGTAGCATTTAAAGAAACTGCTTATAGAGATGAAAAGAAAAATAGTGGTGTCATCTTCCCAGATTATCGTGATATGAAAAAATTTGTTCTTACAAATGAAGTAGATAAGGAAATTAAAAAAATTAAACATGACACAGTCTATGGAAGCACCGGAATTGATTTAACTAAAAAAATGAAAGGAGGGGAAATTAATTATTATGAAAAATATATGAAATATAAGGCTAAATACCTAAGGCTAAAAGCCTTAGGTATTTAGCCGCAATCCGGAGGATCAAACAAAAATATTTTAACGTAATTCAGAATCTTTTACATTATAAACATCTAATTTATCTATATATTGTGTTATTAAATCTGATGATTTAATATTATAATTAATTTTATTTAATTCATATAAATAATTTCCAGTATCAAATATGTAAAATAATTTATTAATAACAAGTTGATCGGATTCATCTGAACTAAAATAAAGATTAATATAATAAATTACTTTATCTAATAAATAAAAATAATTTTTAAAGAAAAATATCAATAATTCTGTTATATTATCAATATTTTTATTCTTTATTAATGAATATATTTCATAATTCTCAATAGTAAATATTTCAGATACTTTTATATTTGACAATCTATTTAATAATGATTTTTTATAATTCATTTTAATATAAATATTATTAAATCTATCTTTTTTTGTTATTAAGAAATCCATTAAATCATTATTAAATAAAACCATATCATTACTTAATTTTTTTATATCATGATAATCTGTCTCTAAGTCTATTACTTTTTTATAATCACTTGGATTTACATTTATAAATGATGAAAATGGTTTAAAATTTGGATGAATTATAACATTATAAATTTCAAACATTTTTGAAAATCCACTTACAATATCAATCAAATCTTTCTCACTAATTTCTTTATTATTACCAGTAAATTTCTGTAAGTAATTTATTGATAATACATCCTTTATTTCTATCATTAATATAATTTCTCCTGAATTTTCATCCTGATATGTTAAATATAACTCATCTATTATATCATCCGCATTATATTTCTTCTTTTGTAAGAAAAAGAATTGATTATAAATACGTTTATCACTCATTTTACCTACATTTATTGTATACTTTTTATTACCAACTTCAATAATAAATCTTTTCATTGTATTAATTAATGGAATCATATTTGAAAAACTTTCTATTTTTTCATCAATTTGTAATCCATTTAATTTTGTATTATATAAATCAATTATAGGAATTTCTAATGATTTATTATATTGAGTTGTTATTTTGTCTAAATCTAATTTTAACGGTTCAATGTATTCAAATTCATACTTTTTTATTATTGATCTTTGTGCTTTCTTATCCGTATGATAATATATAATATTCTTTGATTTAGAATCATCATCTTTTGAAACCAATTTTAATCTACATGGATTTAAAATAATTTCTTGCTCTTCAGGAAATAATGAATAATTTTCTATACATAATCCAACACCACTTATATCTTTAGGCATTTTTATTTTCATTAATATCATTCCAAAAGCATTATTTACTGGATTATAAAATGGATTTCTTGAGGTAGATAAAAAACTATAATCATCATAAATGTCATCAATTTTTAAATGTTCTAAAAAATTATCTTTATTTATTAATCTATAAATGTAATAGTTATTATTAAATGCTGGAGACTTTGAGATTACATTATAAAAATACTTAATATACGTTTCAATATAAGAATCTTTGATGCTTTTATTTCTAATATAATTATTCATCTGATATGATCCCATAAATGAATAATATTTTACAAAATATTTTAAATTATTTTCTTGAATAAATAAATAATGATTTAATAGTGTATCTGAATCTATATCCTGATTTGATACACTTAAACATAAATTATCTAATTTTTCTTTATCATAATAAGTATTGTCTTCTTTTATTATGTTAAAATTTAAACTTAAGTTAATTAATTCATCACGATTATAATATGGATTTATATTTATAAATGGTATAAATGAAGGTTTAATACACAAGGTCATATTTTTGCCAATCTTATTAGATTCATAATAAAATGTTTTAATATATGTTTCCTCTAATATTTGTAAATCAAAATTATTCATGAATTGAATATTTTTATTTATCTTTTCTTTATATGTAGTATCGTGTGTTTTTATATTTTTTAAATATAATAATAATTCATTAGTTAATGGTCTAAAATAATATTTAATAATCTTATCATAAATTTCATTAGGTTTAATTAAATATATATTTTTTGAAAAAATATCATAAAGAGGAATAAAATTATTTAGTCTTGAAATTTCTTTTTTTAACTGAATGATATACTCTAAGGGTTTTTTAATTTTTTTTTTCTTCAATAAAGAACTATTTGGTAATTCAGCCAGATTATAATATAAATTGTATAATACTTCTGAATCTTTAATGTCTATTATTTTATCTTTTATGTTTAATAACATTTATATATATTGCGAAATTAATTTAATTGAAAAATTATTTATCAGTTATTTATATATATAATGTTTGATAAAATTAAAAATATACTTGAATCATCAGAAAGTAATAGTAAAAGAGTAGTCTTTGATAGACCTGGTATTGATAGCAAAGTATGTAAGGATATAAGTGAAATTAAATCATTACCAGAATCAATTTTCAGACACATCGGAACAGACGATCCAAATAATATACCAAAAACTTTTACATTTATTGATACTCCTCAAAATAGATTACTAATAGAAAAAATTAAAATACTAGAAGCAACAAGAAAGAATGCTGAAGATTGTAATTATAAATTTAAAAATGCGGACGAAATAGCAAAAAAAGCGGAAGAAGAAGCAATTGCTTTACGCCGTAAATTAGATCTTGAAGCTGAAAATCAAAGAAAAGCTGACATTGGAAAACAAATATCTATGGAAAAGAAAATAAAGAGATGTCGTGAAAAAGATGCCCAAGAAGAAGAAGCAAGACTAAAATTAGAAACTGCTCAATTAGCAGCTGCCGAAGCTAAAAGAATTGCTGCTGAAGCTGAAGCAACTAAGAGAAAAGCTGAAGCAATAGCTAAAGAAGCAGAAGTATGTCGTGCCGCTGATGCTGCTCTTGAAAAACAAGCAGAAGAACTTAGAGCTGCTGAATTAGCCTCGATTGCTGCAAAAACATTAGCAGATAAGAAAAAAGCTGAAGAAGCTATTGCTGCTGCTAAAGCTAAAAAAGAAAAAGCATGTATTGAGAATGATTATAAAAAAGAACAAGCTCGTATAGAAAAAATTGCGGTTGAACTTGCTGCTGCTGAAGTTAAAAGAAAAGCTGCTGAAGAAGAAGCTAATAGAAAGAAACAACTTGCTGAAGCAGCCGAATCAGCTGCCTGTAAGGCCGCTGATAATGAAAAAGAAATAGCTGCTGAAGAAGTTAGAATAGCTGAAAAAAACAAATTAGATGCTAAAACATTAGAAGATAAAGAAAAAGCAGAAGTTGCTATTGCTGCTGCGAGAGAAAAGAAAATAGCCGCATGCCGTGATGCTGATTTAAAGAAAGAACAAGCAAGACAAGAAAAGGAAATGGTTGATATTGCTGCTGCTGAAGCGAAAAGAGTCGCTGCTGAAAAAGAAGCTAAAGAAAAACAAGATATTGCTGAAAAGAAAGCGACTGATGAATGTATTGCGGCTGATGCTGAAAAAGAAAGAGCTGCTCAAGAACTTATCGTTGCTGAAAAAAAATCTTTGGAAGCTAAAACTGCTGAAGATAAGAAAAAAGCAGAAGAGGGTATTGCTGCTGCTAAAGCTAAAAAAGAAAAATCATGTCGTGATTCTGATTTAAAGAAAGAACAAGCAAGACAAGATAAAGCAACTGCTGATTTAGCAGCTGCTGAAGCTAAAAAAGTTGCCGCTGAAAAAGAAGCTGAAGAAAAGAAAAAGATTGCCGAAGAAAAATCTATTGCTGAATGTATTGCTGCTGATGCTGAAAAAGAATTACATGCTGAAGAAGTTAGAGTTACTGAAAGAAAAGCAGCTGAAGCTAAAACAGCAGAAGATAAAGAAAAAGCTGATAAGGCTTTGGCTGAAGCAAAAGCTAAAAAAGAAGTAGCTTGTCGTATTGCTGATCAAAGAAAAGAAGAATCAAGACAAGAAAAAGAAACAGCTGAATTAGCCGCTGCTAAAACAAAAAAAGAAGCTGCTGAAAAAGAAGCTGAAGAAAAAATTAAAATTGCTAATGAAAAAGCTACAGGTGATTGTATCGCTGCTGATGCTGAAAAAGAGAGACTTGCACAAGAAGTCACAATCGCTGAAAATAAAGCAGCTGAAGCAAAGACATTAGAAGATAAACAAAAAGCAGACGCCGCAATAGCCGATGCAAGAGCCAGAAAAGAAAAAGGATGTCGTATAGCTGATCAAAAGAAAGAAGAAGCAAGACAGGAAAAGGCTACTGCTGAATTAGCTGCTGCTGAAGCTAAAAAAGTTGCTGCTGAAAAGGAAGCTGAAGAAATGAAAAGAATTGCTAATGAAAAAGCAACTGCTGATTGTATTATTGCGGATGCTGAAAAAGAAAAAGCTACTGAAGAACTCAGAGTGGCTGAAAAAAAAGCAAATGAAGCTAAAACATTAGAAGATAAAGAAAAAGCCGATAAAGCAGTTGCTGAAGCTAAAGCTAAAAAAGAACAAGCATGTCGTGATGCTGATTTAAAGAAAGAACAAGCAAATCAAGAAAAAGCTGCTTCTGAATTTGCTGCTGCTGAAGCCAAAAGAATAGCTACTGAAAAAGAAGCTGAAGAAAAACAAAAGATTGCTAATGAAAAGGCTAATACTGATTGTATTGCTGCTGATGCTGAAAAAGAAAGACATGCTGAAGAAGTTAGAATAGCTGAAAGTAAAGCAGCTCAAGCTAAAACTGCTGAAGATAAACAAAAAGCTGAAGCAGCAGTAGCCGAAGCCAAAGTAAGAAAAGAAGCAGCATGTCGTATTGCTGATCAAAAGAAAGAAGATGCGAGACAGGAAAAAGCAGCAGTAGATTTAGCTGCTGCTAATGCTAAAAAAGAAGCTGCTGAAAAAGCAGCTGCTGAAAAAGAAAGAATTGCGAATGAAAAGGCAACAGCTGATTGTATAATTGCTGATGCTGAAAAAGAAAGAGCTTCTGAAGAACTAAGAGCTGCCGAAAAGAAATCAAGTGAAGCAAAAACATTAGAAGATAAAGAAAAAGCTAATAAAGCAATTTCTGAAGCTATGGCTAAAAAAGAACAAGCATGTCGCGATGCTGATTTAAAGAAAGAACAAATATTACAAGAAAAAGCTGCTGTAAAATTAGCTGCTTCAAAGGCTAAAAGAGAAGCCGCTGAAAGAGAAGCTAAAGAAAAGATAAGAATTATTGAAGAAAAAACAACTGCTGATTGTATAGCCGCTGATGCTGAAAGAGAAAGACATGCCGAAGAAGTAAGACTTGCTGAAAAGAAATCTGCGGAAGCTACATCAGTAGAAGATAAGAAAAAAGCAGAAAATGCTATTTCTGAAGCAATGGCTAAAAAAGAAATAGCATGCCGTGATGCCGATCAAAAGCAAGAACAAGCAAGACAAGAAAAAGAAGTTGTTGTAGTTGCTGCTGCTAAAGCAAAAAAAGAAGCCGCTCTAAAAGAAGCTGAAGAAAAGAAAAAAATTGCTCAAGCCAAAAATGATGCGATTTGTATAGCTGCTGATGCTGAAAGAGAAAGAACCGCTGAAGCACTTAGAACTGCTGAACAAAATGCAAAAAATGCTACAACAGTAGATGGTAAGAAAAAAGCTGACATAGCAGTTTCCATTGCGAAAGAAAAAAAAGAAAAAGCATGTCGTGATGCTGATGCTAAAATAGAAAATGCTCGTTTAGAAAAGATGTCAGCTGAAATAGCTGCTGAAGATACTAAAAAAACAGTTACTATTAAGGAAGCAAATGAAAAGAAGAATATTGCTATCGCTAAAAGTGTTGCTGCTTGTATTGCCGCTGATGCTGAAAAAGAAAGAGCTGCTGAAGCAGTTAGAGTAGCTGAAAGAATGAAATCTCAAGCAAAAACTACTGATGGTAAACAAAAAGCAGATGTAGCAATTAATGAAGCAAAGGCAAAACAAATAGCAATCTGTCGTGATGCTGATTTAAAGAAAGAAAATGCTCGCTTACAAAAAGAAGCAGCAGAATTAGAAGCAGCTAAAACAAAAAAAAAGGCGGTTGATGTATCTGCTGATGAAAAAATTAAAATTGCTAAAGCTAAAGAAGCACAAGCATGTCGTGATGCTGATTTAAAGAAAGCTCAACATGATGCTGATTTAAAAAATGCTGAACAAAAAGTAAAAGATGCTAAAACAAGTGGAGATAAAGATAAAGCACAAAAAGCATTAGAATTAGCAAGAAGTAAGAAAGTAGAAGGCTGTCGTGATGCTGATTTAAAAGCACAAAACGCTAAAGATGCTAAAGAAGCTACTGAATTATTAGCAGCTAAGGATAAGAAAGATGCAGCGAAAGATTTAGCAAAAGTAGTTGCTAAAATAGATTCTTCATTATGTAAATTTAAAGTTGGTCAAAAAGTTAAAGTAGTTTTACCAAAAAATAATAATAAAAAATATAAAGGACAAGTTGGAACAGTTAAAGAAGCAGTCAATTGTGCTGGAATAACTAAATTAAGTGAAAATAAATATAAAATAGAATTTACTAATAAAGCAATTGTAAACTTTATTGAAGAAGAATTAAATGAAGATGCCTTAAATACAGACACTCCTCCATCACCCACTACATCTACTGAAGGAAAGGAATCTAAAGCCGCGGTAGTTGCTCCTGTTCCAGAACCTATACCTTCTTCTACTACAGCATCTAAAACTGAAGAATTTGTAAAGATAGAAACAACACAAGAAATTTATGATGCTGCTCTCAAACGTCTTAGAATAACATCTCCATTACCTTCTAAAACACCATCAAAGCCAGTATCTAAATCTTCACCTAAAACTCCATCTAATATACCAGTAGTTAAAGCACAACCCAAAACTGTAAAAATGTTTGGTGGAAGCACATTTGTATTCAATAGTATATTATCAAGTATTTTTGGATATGATTATAGTGCAGCAGACCAAAACGAATACAGGGCTGAAGGAGGAGACAACTGTTCAATTACTGTTGGTGAATTATCTAAAAATTATAAAGAATTAACAAAGATACCTGAATTTAAACCAAAACAATTTATATTAAATTACGGATTAGGTGTACATCCAAGAACTCTTGAAGCTGAAATTAAAAAGTTAAATAAATTAGTTCAAGAAAATATTGCTTGTAATAACAAAGCTAAAAAGGCAGATGCCAAAGCTAATGTCCAGACAAATGTCAAGACAGATGTCAAGCCTGATGCTAAGACAGATGCTAAGACTGATGTCAAGTCTGATGCTAAAGCAGATGCTAAGATAGATGGTAAGATAGATGGTAAGGTAGATGCTAAAGTAGACCCTAAGGCAGATGCCAAGTCTGATGTCAAAGTAAATGTTAATGTTGCTGTAAATGATGCATTAAAATCTCCTGACTCATCAAGACCAGCCAGCCCTACACCCGCTGAACTCGCTAAAGGAAAGGATGGACTCAAAAAAGTAGCCCCTGTAGTTCCAAGAGATGGCAAGAAGATAGCTCCTACAGTTGGAAAAGATGGTAAGATAGTAGAAGCAAGTGTTACTGATAAAGATGGATTAAAATCTACAACAGCATCACCAACTACACCCAGACCTGGCAGCCCAACAGCTGCTGATCTTGCCAAAGCCAAAGATGGACTCAAGAAAGTAGACTCTAAGGCTTTATCTACTAAATCAACCAGCCCTACACCTGCCGAACTTGCCAAAGCGAAAGATGGACTCAAGAAAGTAGATCCTAAAGCTTTATCTACTAAATCAACCAGCCCTACACCTGCCGAACTTGCCAAAGCGAAAGATGGACTAAAGAAAGTAGATCCTAAAGCAGCAAAAGATGGCAAGAAAGCAGATGTAAACGCAGCTGCCAGAGACGCATTAAAATCTACTACAGCATCACCAACTACATCCAGACCTGGCAGCCCAACTGCTGCCGAACTTGCCAAGGCTAAAGATGGACTCAAGAAAGTAGACCCTAAGGCTTCATCTACTAAATCAACCAGCCCTACACCTGCCGAACTTGCCAAAGCTAAAGATGGACTCAAGAAAGTAGATCCTAAAGCTTTATCTACTAAATCAACCAGCCCTACACCTGCCGAACTTGCCAAAGCTAAAGATGGACTCAAGAAAGTAGATCCTAAAGCTTTATCTACTAAATCAACCAGCCCTACACCTGCCGAACTTGCCAAGGCTAAAGATGGACTCAAGAAAGTAGATCCTAAAGCAGCAAAAGATGGCAAGAAAGCAGATATAAACACAGCTGCCAGAGACGCATTAAAATCTACTACAGCATCACCAACTACATCCAGACCTGGCAGCCCAACTGCTGCCGAACTTGCCAAGGCTAAAGATGGACTCAAGAAAGTAGACCCTAAGGCTTCATCTACTAAATCAACCAGCCCTACACCTGCCGAACTTGCCAAGGCTAAAGATGGACTCAAGAAAGTAGATCCTAAAGCAGCAAAAGATGGCAAGAAAGCAGATGTAAACGCTGCTGCCAGAGACGCATTAAAATCTACTACAGCATCACCAATTACATCCAGACCTGGCACCCCAACAGCTGCTGATCTTGCCAAAGCCAAAGATGGACTCAAGAAGCCAGCACCCATAGCTGCTAAATCTACAACAGCATCACCAACTACATCCAGACCTGGCACCCCAACAGCTGCTGATCTTGCCAAAGCCAAAGATGGACTCAAGAAGCCAGCACCTGTAGCTGCTAAATCTACAACAGCATCACCAGCTACATCCAGACCTGGCAGCCCAACAGCTGCTGATCTTGTCAAAGCAAAAGATGGACTCAAGAAGCCAGCACCTGTAGCTGCTAAAACTTCAACAGCATCACCAACTACATCCAGACCTGGCAGCCCAACAGCTGCTGATCTTGCCAAAGCCAAGGATGGACTCAAGAAGCCAGCACCCGTAGCTGACGCAGCTGCCAAAAAAGCTACTGATGCCGCAGCTGCTAAGAAAGCTACTGATGCCGCAGCTGCTAAGAAAGCTACTGATGCCGCAGCTGCTAAGAAAGCTACTGATGCCGCAGCTGCCAAGAAACCAACTATTAATACTGAAGTTAAACAAGCATTAAAGTCTCCACCAACAACACCTAAATCTACATATGCCGACGTTGTTAAAAAAGGAACACCTACAGCATCACCAGCTACTTCTAAACCTTCTACTCCTATAGCTTCTAAAGCTTCTACACCAAATCCAGCTGATGCGAAGAAGGCAGCTGATGCGGCTGCTGCTAAGAAGGTAGCTGATTCTGCTGCTGCTGCCAAGAAAGCAGCTGATGCTAAGAAGGTAGCTGATTCTACTGCTGCCGCAAAGAAAGCTGCTGATGCCGCAGCTTCCGCAAAGAAAGCTGCTGATGCTAAGAAGTTAGCTGATGCCGCAGCCGCCAAAAAAGCTTCTACATCTAAAGCATCTACCCCTGCTACTTCTAAAGCATCTACCCCTGCTACTTCTAAACCATCTACACCAAATTCAGCAGATGCTGCGAAGAAAGCTGCTGATGCCGCAGCCGCCACTAAGAAAGCTGCTGATGCGAAGAAAGCTGCTGATGCCGCAGCCGCCACTAAGAAAGCTGCTGATGCCGCAGCCGCCACTAAGAAAGCTGCTGATGCTAAGAAAGCTGCTGATGCCGCAGCTGCTAAAAAAGCTGCTGATGCCGCAGCTGCTAAAAAAGCTGCTGATGCCGCAGCTGCTAAAAAAGCTGCTGATGCTAAGAAACAAACTGTTAATACAGAAGTAAAACAAGCATTAAGATCACCTGCTACATCTAAACCTTCTACACCTACTACATCTAAACCTTCTACACCTTCTTCTAAAGCATCTACACCAAATCCAGCTGATGCTAAAAAAGCTGCTGATGCCGCAGCCGCCACTAAGAAAGCTGCTGATGCTGCTGCTGCTACTAAGAAAGCTGCTGATGCTGCTGCTGCTACTAAGAAAGCTGCTGATGCTGCTGCTGCTACTAAGAAAGCTGCTGATGCTGCTGCTGCTACTAAGAAAGCTG
>Ga0214921_10007224_pt1 | contig 14879 bp, 18 predicted proteins | sample LL1505_MetaG_FD_177992 | JGI IMG/M metagenome (GOLD analysis project Ga0214921, IMG submission 177992) | Freshwater microbial communities from Lake Lanier, Atlanta, Georgia, United States - LL-1505 | ecosystem: Environmental > Aquatic > Freshwater > Lake | place: USA: Georgia | collected... | reverse complement strand
CGGCCGCAGCCTTAGATGCAGAATATGGATTGGTTGAATTATATCGGTCACGCTCACCATAATAAACTCCTTCTGGTGCAGGACCAAATACTTCATCAGTTGAAAAGTAAATGAATCGTTCCAAGTTACGGAGATTACGAGCATAGTTTAAAATGTTTGCTGTGCCGACCACATTATCCATTACAAAATCCATTGGATATTCAATAGAGCGGTCTACATGAGAACCTGCAGCTAAATGCAGGATGATATTCACATCGCCAAGCAAACTTGTAATTTGTGGGTTTAATTCAGCTCGCAAATCGTGGTAAACAATTTGAACTCGTTTTCTTTCAGCAGGTGTGAATTGTTGCATCACATCTGCTAAACGATTTAAATTACCAGAAAAATCTAATCGGTCTAACGATACAATTTCCCAATCGGTTTTCTGTATCAATGTTTCAATTAAATGATGAGCAATAAAACCTGCGCCACCTGTTACTAATACTTTTTTAGCCATATTTCGCCTCAATTATTTGTTTCCACTCTGGTACTCTATCATATTGATGAGCAATTGTAAAGGGCTTTCCTGTTGATGTAACAACTTCGCCGTTTTCAAATTTTGGAGTTGGTTCTAGTAAAAGAGGTGCGAACTGTTCAATCTTAGATGGGTCAGCAGTTGTACCTAATTGACATGCCCAAGCATCTTCAGACCTCAAATACATTCCTGATTTTTGAAACCAAGTGCTTTGAATCATAAAATTAAATGTTGATTGGTCACAAATAGGAATTGGTCGGCCTATGGCAGCAGCAAAAATATTCATAAACAAATCTCTTATAGCATCACCACGACCAGCAAGAACACCTACATTATAGATTTCATTTTTCTTATATTGTTCATAAATGTAATTACCATAAGTTTCAAATAGATTTTGATTGCCCCATGGTTCATCAATGTAGCGTAAAGATTCTGAAGCAAAAATTAAATCTTTATCTTCATGTAGGTTCTGTTCAATGTATTCAATTGGGTTGCGTTGAAAGACCACATCTTTCACATCGGTTGTTACGATGTAGCGGTAATCTCTTGTCGTAAGGAAATTGTGCATGAACAAAAAGCGTTCAACATGGACAGGAATAGCCGATTGATGAACTAGATTGCCTTCAGAATCTTTTTGACCTGCGACAACAATAAAACCGGCATCAATAACTTTTTTGACAGTTTCTTTATCGCAGTTTAGGAGAACCAGGACTTTATCACCTTCAAAGCCTGATGCGTTGATTGAGTTAACCCAATACTTTAGTTTTGACCAATCATAGTTGGTACTTGTGCCAATTATCAAATCTTTCATAATAAACCTCAGTTGTTATAATATTACTTATGCTTCGTATAATCCTTAAATCGTTTTATTTTTTGGCCTGGAGTGGCATCTTGGTAATTTTGCCTTAGTGTATTTGTTCCCCATTGGCCAGCACCTGAAACAGGCAGAATATCTGGTTTTATAGCCTCGCTGACACTCTTATGTAACTTTGTACCGGTAACATCTTGGACATGTTTCCATGCGTTTTTGGTGTCTTTGTTCTTTATGTATTGCTGTAGTTTTTTCTTCTGGTCAGCAGTTGCCTTCTGATGAAAACGGAACATTTCCATGGCACCAATGTTACCCACATAAGCCGCCTCGTCTATTTTACTTTTAAACATTTACCCTCTGGTCAATGTAAGAATTTTTTGAATTTGTTTCTCAATAATTGGCCCACGATTTGGCCAATGAATATATGGTTGTGCCTGTGTCTTTAACAGGTTGGTCAAAAAAGGCATAATAATCTTTTCAACTTGCTTCAACCTTGCCATATATTCTTCAACTGTTTCATCTTTTTCAGCAATAACTGCCTGATATTCAGCTTCATCAACAGCGGTAAAACCAAAATCTTCTTCACCATATTCTTCTAAAATTTTATTGATATCGTATGCCATTTATTTGAAATCCTTTGGTTTATTTTTTGTAAGTTTTCCGTCTTTTATGTATACCCACCAAAACCCTTCATGGCGATTTACTTCACCATCCAAAAGTTCTTCGTATATGGCAAGTAAAGTGCCAGGATGAAAATGATTCACACCTGGCTGTTTAAGAAAATCAACATCAGTATTTTTTCTTGCTAATTCCAATATTTCTGGTGTTGGGTCATTCTCATAATCATCTCCACAAATAATACCAAATTTTTGATTCACTATTCGTTTAGCATTTACGATGTCTGATTTAACCGAATCATATTGGTGGTTACCATCAATGTAAATAAAATCAAATGTGTTGCTAGTGAAATTTTTCAAATAATCTTTTGAGCTGCCACGAATAATGGTAATATTTAAATCTTTCTTTGCTTCATATTTTCGGACAACATTAATAGTATTGATGAAAGCCTCGTGTGTCATATTGTCCATTTTTTGATAATCAAAAGCGGAATCTTGTTTATCTTTATCAGAACAATATGGTTTCCAAAAATCAATTAGTGTGATACTTGATTTTTCAATCAAAGCATCTAACCAAATTTTTGTTGAACCTTCACCATACCAAACACCAATTTCTAATGCATTAATTGGTCTTTTAAATTCTCCAATCACACTTTTCATACCCTCTAACCGCCAAGAAGCAGCTTGGTTGATTGGAGGAGAAATTAAATTTGGAGTTGGAGTATAAAGCGCTTCAGCAAAACTTCTTGGTTGATATGTATTCATAATATTTTTGGTCTATCATTTACTCCAATTTTTTGCGGCCGTAAAGTTTGCTTGGCTAAATTCTAATCTATCTACAAGCTTCAGAGCACCACCTGTTGTTTTAGAAACTGCTACAAAACCTTCTGGTGCAGTAATTCTAAATCCGTCATCGGTTCTAATGAAAGTGCCAATAGATTTAATTGTTTCTAATTTACGAATAATCATTAACTTAGCGTCAACCAAAAAATTCTGTAAATCAAAGATTGTTTTTAAACTCATTGCAGAACTACGAAAGAACCTCATAATTTCTGTTTTCTCGGCTGCTTTTTTTCGTTTTGTTTCTTCTCGCTTTACACTAGATATTTCTTTATTTAGTTTTGCTTCCACAAAGCGAATTAGTTCTAATGTGTGAGCTCTTGTGTCAGTAATCTTTTTACCTTCACGCACTTTGGTATTATTAAAGGTCTTAATGTATTCTAAAATTGTATCATTAGAAGCAATACGATTCAATGTTAAGGCAGGAATGGTTTGAAATGTTCGGCCTGCTAGTGATAGAATCGTTGTGATTTGTTTTGTTTCTTCATCTGTAAATGTTGCAGAACCAGAAGCGTCAGTAAAAGAAGCATCTCGGAACCAAACATCTTTGGTTGTAGCCAAACGACCAATGTCAATGTTAAAAGAAGCCTTCATATCTTCCATTTTTTGACCAGTATATGATGTATGAAATACAATACCAACTTGTGCTGCCATCATCATCTGTGCTAACTTAGAATTTGTTGGTACAGCATATACAATGGTGTTTGGTTGAAAGGTAATATAACTTTCACCATCAATCGTTTCTTTTTTTAAATCACCTTTTGTAAACATCATATCACCTTGTAATATGCCTTTGATGCCTAGTTTTGGTAAATACCGCAAAGCCATTTTTAACTTTGCATTGAGGCCTTCAGATGGATGATTTCTGTCAATATCAGCATCAGTATAATTTAGCTTTGCGTTTTTAGCAAATATGCCTTTTGTACCAACAAAGAACTTACCATTTTCTGGATTGGTGCCAGCAAATACGGCAGGTGCACCATCCCATTTGGTGGTGATATTCATTTTAGTGTCAGCGTGACCTGCTAACATGTTACGAAGTGATTGTAGAAAGTTAATAGCTTCCCGAGCACCAGCGACACCACGATTAAGAACTTGGTCCTCAATGTGTTCTAGGTGAAGGTTCTTTCCTTCTTTACTTTCTGTTAAATATTCTGTGAAGTTCATTTTAACTATACTTTATAAATATGCTACTATTTTTTGTTGCTGACGAAGCATACTGAAACATATAAGAACATAAATCACCAATTTTCTTTTGTTTAATCATGGTATAAACAAGATTGACTCCAATATATTTGGACATCCACCAAGTTTTATCTTTTCTATGTGATGCTTTAGCTTCGGTTATTAAATTAGCTAATGGTTGTTTATTACCAGACAAATCTTTGAACATCGTAGCAAATTCTTTGAAGTTAGCTTCAGTCGGTTTCTGAATTGGTGTTTCTCTAGGAAATGTTAATTTATTTCTTTGAATACCTGTATCAACAGCACCTTGAAATATAACTCCGCCACCAATTTTTCCACCAGCAGAAGTTTTTCCTTTAATTTCACCTTGCCAAGATGATGGTTCTGGCCGACTAGAAAAATTTCTCAATTGAATTTCGCCATCTTTTCCTTCTGATTTGAATTGGATATAAATGTCTTTTGAATCAAACATATTTTGGCCAAGTTTCACACCAGTAAATTGTGCTGTTAATGGTTTACCTGCATTAAAAATTTTAGAATTAGCTAAGCCTTTTGGATCTAGTTTCTTTAATGATATACCAATCAAATTTCTTTTAGCAAATTCATCAAAAATATAACGGTTATAATCTCTCAATGTTGGCCATTCCGTTTTCAAAGTAAAACTTTTTTTAGCCATCCAAATATCGGCAGGATTCCATTTATCATCACCTGTAAGTCCACTTCCATCTTTCATTCTACGCCATTCATTATAGATTGAATCTACAAATTTTCCGCCACGATAAAATTTATATTTGTTTCCTGTTTTTGCTTCAGGAACATCTACAAAAATTTGATTAGCTGTTTTAACTATACTTGTAAACCAATCTTCACCTAAACCCTTCAGACATTTTGCTAATGTTCTATCACATTCAGCATCACCAATGGTTTTAGGTGTTACTTGAGATATATCAGTAAGGTCTTTACCAAGATATTGTCTTGTGGCACAAGCGTAGGCTTGAAGGCTTTCAGCTAACGCTGTAACCTCTGCACCCGCTCCTGATTGTCCGTCTGCCATTTAATACTCCATATTTTGTTTATTAGGAGTATTTATACTAACACAATTACCTAATTATGTCAATCTCTTTGTCACCAGTCCAAACTTCCATTTCTGTTCTTAATCGGTTCTCAGCCTGAAGTGTTGCATATCTACTACAAGCCTTTTTTCTCCACCATTCTACTAGATTCACCAGGTGAAATTTATCATAGTTCTCTTTATCTTTAATCAGTTTGTCTGTTTTACCAAGAACCACATCTTTAAAGTTAGAGAACCCATAGTTAGAATAGTAATAACGCTTTTGTTCAGTTAGGCCTTTAGCCTTCTCAATTGTGTTCATAAACAAGTCATAATCACTCTTATGATTCTTTAATGCTGCTTTAGTCATAGCAATAATCGTGTTACTTATTTTTAGTTTACGAGAACTGGCATCGGCAGGCACAAACTCACCAACAATATCTTCAACATAGTTCTTTAAATCTTCATATGGTTTGCCATGCATCATTGGTAAAAAATTTGATTCGGTTACACCACCAAATCGTAGATAAGGTTTCATGCCATCATATTGTGATACGGCTTTTGTGGTGCCATACAAACTTGTGGTCTCAAACAAGCAGGTATTCATCTTGTATTTTTTGTCTAATATCTCTCGCACTTCATGTGAACAACAAATAGCGGCCAGTAATTTACCGCCAAGATAATTAAAACCAAATGGTTGTGCTGGTACAATGACAAATCCCATAGCAGCAGCACGATTAAATGATTGTGCGGTTTCTAGTTCATTGGTCATTACACAACCAAGAAGTTCATTTCTTGGCTTCATCATAATTGTTGGAGAACCAAGGCGAATGAAACCAATCCACTTCTGAGTTTTCTTTTCTAATACAGCCAAGCGAACATTACGGCCAGGTGATGATAGATTATTATGTGATGATATGATATCTAAGTATAGTTGCCATCTTGATGGTTCTAATTCAACAACTTCAAAATCCATATCTTGTGGATTCATTGTGAAATCACTAAACAAATCTTCTTCAGGACCACAACCTGGCAAAGAAAAAGGCATTTCTGCTAAAGCGTTGAGCTTCTGTTCTCGCATATACTCATCAATACGATTGAAGTTACCAAAGTAATCTTCAAATACTTTAGCACAATGTTGGGCTTGTTGTAAATTTAAATTCATACTTTAAGGTCGTTAAATTTATTATTAAACCTTCTCTCACGATTACCAAAGGTATTCAATGGCACATCAAGAATGTTTTCATCTTGGCCAGAATCAGAAATGCCTTGTTGTGCCGATGGTTCAGCATCATACAATCTCATCTTAGACCTGTCAACACCAATCACAAATCGTTTGTATAAATTTGGATCACCATAACGATTCTTCAACTGTTTGACCAACATTTGATTGAGAGATTCTAGTTCTTCATTTGAGATTAAAGCAAACATGAAATCGGCAGTAGCAGGCAGACCAAATGATTCACTTGTATCTTCTAGGCCAACATCGGAGTTGGAGAAGCCGCTACGAGTTGTTTGTGTGGCAGAAACAATTGGTAAATTATGTTCTACTGCCAGACCACGGAGTTCTTCAGCAATACTTTTAATGTAAGTATAACTGTTAACATTTCCGCCTGGTTTGATACGAGCCGAGGCACAGATGTTTAGATAGTCAATAAAGATGATGTCGGGCTTAAAGGTTTTCTTTAGAGCCAATTCATTCAATAAGGCACGGAAGTGTAGCACAGAAGCACAGGCAGTTGGATACTCTTTGATAATTAATTTGCCTTGTGTTTTGTTTTTGAGAACCGAAAACTTTCTTTCATAATCAGATTTACTAATGATACGCAATTCATCCATTGTCAAGTTCAATTGATTGGCGTCAATACGCTCGGCGATTCGTTCTTCGGCCATTTCTAGTGTGATGTATAGAACATTGAGGCCTTGACTAATACAAGCAGCTGCACAATGGCACATGAACAATGATTTACCAACGCCTGTGCCTGCAAGAGCAATATTGAGTGTTTTAACTGGCAGACCGCCTTTGGTAATTTTATTGAAGATGTCTAAATCAAATTTAACCCTAGATTCCACACGATGGTAGAAGTCATATCGTGAATCATAATCTTGAATATAATCGTGACCAACATTACTATCAAATGAAACGCCTAGAGCATCACTTAGTAGTTTTGGTATTTCACCTTTGTTCTTCTTAGATTGTTTATCGTCTAGGATGCCAACAGATTCCATGATGGCATTGTAGATGGCTTTGTCTTGGCAAAACTTCTCAGTTTGCTCAGAAAGCCAAGCCAGTTCTACTGTGTCATCTTTTGTTTCTTTGATAGTGTTGAGAAGTTCAATCGCTGACCTTACTTGTGGTTCGGTCAACGATTTAGTTTCGGTGAAATTGATTACAAGTGCTTCGTGAGTTGGTAAGTTTTTGTATTTGTTTACGAAATCAAATACTTCTTTGAATACAATTCTCTCTGCATCATCAGAAAAATAATCAGAACGAATAAAAGGTAAAACTTTTCTTGTATATGCCTCGTTATAAATTAAATTCTTCAGAATCGTCTGTTCTAATCTGCTCATCTGCTTTCGCTTTTTCTGTTAATATATGTGTTAAGATATCACCCATGATTGTAACAAAATCCTCATCATCTTTCAAGAGGTCAATGTCATGTTTACCTGGATGGATAATGGTGAAACCAAACTTCAATCTGGCCATTTCGCCTTCTTCAACTATTTTTGCTTGATGATAATGATAAACTACACCTTCATAATCACCAGCAATGATTTGAATACCTGTAATGTCGGTATTCTTAAAGTCAACAAAGACGAAATCTTTGCCTTCTTTAAGCATCTTCGGTTTCTTCCAAAACATCATCTTCTCGCATAATGCTTCCATAAGAGATAGCATATTTCTGATTAATAAATTCTTTAAACTTCTCATTTTTTAGCAGGTCTCCCCAAAAATCTTTATGATGTGTGTCAGCTTCACGATACTTCTGACCCAACTCACCTGTTTCTTGGTCAACTTTTGCATACCAACCATTGGATGGTTTCTGTATGAAGCCGCCCTCTAGAGCAACATCTAAAAGGCCAGAGTATTTTTGAATACCGCCTTCAAATGATACTGTTACAGGAATCTTTGACTTCTCACGGACAAAACGAGATTTCTCCACATTAATGATGAAGTTATAACCTGAAACTTCGCCTGCGGTTTTATCTTGTTGACGACCAAGAATCCAAATCGTATCAGCGGAGTAATAAGAACCTGTACCACCGCCAACAATATCTCGTGGAAACATACCAATTTCTTTGTAGGTGTGATTCACTACAACCATTGGAATATCTTTGATTGTAAGATGTGGTGTAATCATGCGGAACAATGATTTAATTTGTTTAGCACGGGTCATATCTGCAACAGATTTACCTTCAATAGAATCATCAACTTCTTTCTTTGACGCTAGATTACCAATTGAATCTAAAATGATAATGAGTTTATCGTCTTTACCTAGCTCTTGTAATTGCACCATGATGTCGTGCTTTAGTTGCTCAACATCGGTGATAGGTGTATGAAGAACTCTTTCTTTATCAATGTTAAAAGTTTCAAAATACTTTTGTGGAGTTCCAAATTCTGAATCATAGAATAGTATCACCGCATCTTTATACTTTTTGGTATATGATGAAGCCATCAACAAAGCAAAGGCGGTCTTAAAGTGTTTTGATGGTCCCGCCAACATCGTAAGGCCAGGCACCAAACCACCATCTAGTGAGCCTGAAAGTGCCACATTAACCATTGGCACTTCAGTTGGTATTACATCTTTGTCGGTAAAGAATTTTGATTTGGAAAGAATAGCACTATCTTTAATCGTTGTATTCTTTTTTAGTTTGTCAAGTAAACTCATGTTAAAAGGAACCTCCATCTAATCTGGTAATTTTGTCTTTAGGAATTATTTCACTATTGCTGTCTGTATAAAAGGATTCTATACTAATATGTGGTGTGTTGTCAACTACTTTTTTCTTTTTTGCCTTTTTGATAGGTCTCAGTTCTTCTTTGGGACTGTTTTGAATATTTTTATATGTTTGATTGGCGGCAATCAGTAACAGAACGGCAAGCGGGTCAAATACAATAATGATAACCATAATGACTGCTCTTACTGCCTTGTCAATAAAACCTGGATCATCTTTAGAGTAGAACAACTCGGCAATATATTTAATTGGCCCTATCTCGGCCGCCAATTTGTTTTCTTCGGCCATCAACGGCAACTTCTCTGTTGAAATTCGTTTTAGTTCTGTCTGTGTTTCTTGTATCTGCCTGTCAATCTTATTGCTTGCTGTTGCTGGGTCGCCTGCTCTCTGTAATAGATATGTCAACCTATCTTTTGCAATCTTCTCTTGTGTTTCTAATGTTTTTAATTGAACTGAGTTTGCACCAAGAATTACATTAGAATCTAAATGTGCTTTTGAAAGATAACCAAAAATACCCATTGAAGTAATCACCATGAGTAACACGATAGCCGATAAAAAATAATATCGCATCACTCGTATAGTGTTGTTCCAATTGTTATATAACCAAGATACTGTTACTAATTTAGCCATCTCTAATACAGAACCCATTAAGATAATTGGCCAAAAAGAGCCAGGAAATATCTGTGCAAGGCCAATTACTGAATAATAGGCGGCTATGCCTGAGAGAGCAATTGCTGTTGAAAAAGGTAACCAAACTTGTATCATGGATTTTTTGGGTCGTGAGGTACATCAATCACAAATGTAATGCGTGTTTCATCACCAATGTTTTCGGTGCCGTGTGGTAACTTATTATTAAACCACAGGAATGTGCCAGGTTCTACAATCACAGATTCATCTCCTACACTATATCTATAACGGCCTTGGATGGAAAGATGATATCGGTCTTTCGTAAGGTAATAAGTGCCTTCATCTATGTGCTTGCCTACTATTTTACCAACAGGCAAAGACAAAAAGGCACAACGAGCAAAACGGCCAAATGTTTTCCATGCCCAGCGGAGTATTTCGGTGTGGTGACCACATGCAGGAGTTGGAATACAAAGCTCTGAATTTCTGGCATCTTCATTTGCATTTCGCACCGCACCTACAACCAATTGTAAAACTTTGGCACTTACTAGATTAACAGTAGGGTCTAGCATTTCAGCATGAGCCATATCTGTTTGAATACCCCAATCTTGTGGAAATAATTCTAGCTCATTTTTAATTTTACTTACATCTAAACCAGTTTGTATGACACGAATGTTATCCAAAAAAACTCTCCAACGAATTCTGTTTCTCTGTTTTCCAACCCATACAATCTAACACAATACGAATTGGTTCAACAAAGGCCTTGTCAAACTGTGTATCATAATCAATGAACTGCTGTATCTCAAACTCTTTTGGTAATCTCTGTGGAAAACTAATGACTGTATCTTTAATGGGATTAGGCATTTTAAGATAGATGAATTTCAGTTTCTCGCCTTCTTGTATAAGTGGATATTGTTTTTCTAGGCCAAGTTTTTTCAAATGAAAGTTATAAAGTATGGCACCTTTGACATGAATTGGTGTGCCTTTTTTATACAAAGTAGCCGAATCGGAGTATTGAGAAATACCATTACAACCTCTAGGTGAGGATATTTCTTCAACAGGCAGATTCATAAATTCTATTTTGAAATCTTCAATAAATTTATGAACATCTTCTTCTGTGCCACGCATCATCAAATCTAAAACTTCTTTCATCTTCATACGAATCACACTAGGCGTAGATGACTTGACCATTTCTAGACCCATCACTTTAAGCTTTGGTTCTTTGTATGCAACACCTTCGTTGTTATATACATTCAATGCGTAACGCTTCTTGGCAGTCCATAAACCTTTGTCTGCCAACGCTTCACGCTTCATAATCATTTTTTGAGCATGAGCCCTAACATAGTTCGCCAAATCCAAATACGCTCTGTCAATAAACGGTTGAATCTTAGCCTCACAGACCTTGTCCATGAAGGCGATGATTTTTTGATTATCTCTACCCTCTTTCTCATACACCGAATTGACCAATTCTCCAAGACGGAGATAAATGGAGTCAGTATCACTCGCAATAACATAATCGTTTCCTTCTGTTTTTAGAATATTGTTCATGTATTCATTCAGTTTGTTTTCAATCCAACGAATACTTAATTGACCGGCTTGTGTGACTGCCAATGCCTGTCGTAAATCATAGAAACGGAAGTATTGCGAACCTAAAGCGCCGTAAGCGGAGTTTAGAGAAACTTTTTTCGCAAGTTGTAGATTATTATATCGTGCTATTAATTTTTCTAATTCATATTTCTTAGTTTTATCCGTTTCAAGTTGATACTCTTGTTGTGCCTTAATCATTAAGTTCTTAAACTTTTTTCGGTCCTCATACATTTCTTCCATCATCTTAGGCAAAAAGCCTTGCCGTTCTGTGGTAAAAAACTGGCCGTTTGGTGTCAAAGTAACACCACTAAGCTTAGAAGTATCAATTTTTTGATACAACATTTTTTCAACTGTTACACCTTCAGAGATAATGTCACGCATCTCTTGTGTGTAGTTAGATGGTTCAATAATTGTTTCTGGTGAAATATTATATTGAATCAATAAGTGTGGGTATAGGCTGTTGAGGTCAAATGATGCAACCCAATCATGCTTGCCAACTTGTGGTTCTTTTACATATGCACCTTCAAATGCCGATTCTTTAATTCTGTTCTCTTTTGGTGGAACAATAATCTTTTTGTCCATCAAATAAGAATTGATTAGAGCATCCCACATTCTTGTTTGTGCAAATACATCTTCAAAGTTTGTTTTTGTATCGTATGCCAAAGTGGCAGCCAATTCAATCAACTTTAACTTTTCTTCTAGTTCAACGATAATTTCAACATCTCTAATGTTGTATTCAATGAACTTTTGATAATTGTGTTTGTAGAGCTGATGTAAATTATCATACTCAGAGTAATCTACTTTATTGGTGCCTAGCTCAACAGAACTAATGTGGTCTAGTTTATAGGACTCTTGTGATTTACCGCCTGGTGCATACCAACGATACAACTCAATGTAATCTAAACAAGAAACACCAAAAATATCATATGCCACTTGTTTCTGGCCTTTGATAATCTTCTCTCGTTCAACAACTGAATTCCAAGGCGAAAGCTTTCTGGTCATATCAGGACCAAGAATCTTTTGCATACGATTGTGTAAATATGGAATATCAAAGAACTTAACATTCCAACCAGAAACGATATCTGGTGTGTTCTTCTCCCAATCGGCTAGAAAGGATTTGAGTAGTGTATATTCATCTTTACACTCAATATAGTCAACATCATCACGGGTATTGTTGAATTTACCACATCCGTAAACGCTAAACCGCTTATTTAGTTTTTTTATAGCTATGGCGGTTACCGGTTCGCTGGCGGTGGCTGGGTCTGGGAAACCGTTTTCTGAACCCACCTCAATGTCAATGATAGCTATGTCTAGGTCATTGATGTCCCAATCCACAACACCCTTTTGGTTGTCGGCTATGAAAGCATACTCCAGACGAGTGTTGCCAAACATCTTAAAGTTTTGAACTTCTTCGTATCGGCGAATGAACTCTTTTGCTTCTTTGATTGAACCAAACATCTTAGGTTCTAATACATCGCCTTGCAGAGAACGCCATTCTGTTTTTTTGTTCGTAGGAAAATACAAAATCGGAGAGTATTCAATCTTTTGCTTGACTCTCCGACCGTTATTAATGCCTCGGTAAAGAATGTAATTACCAAAGCATAGAACATGTGTGTAGTATTTTTTATTCATTCATACATTATATCATACTTTTGGAATAAATGAGGCAATTTCAATATTACTGCCAAAAACCTTGTTATATTGATTTTCTAGCTCACGGCTCGGTGTAGTTACACATAGAATATCTGCTTTAGATATTTCAATGCCTGTGTTGAATTCTTCGGCATAATCTAAGAAAGGAGCAAAGCCCATCATTGGTCCCTCTTTCGTTGGTTGAACAATTACTTGAACTGGCTTTTTCAATGTAACTATCGTTGCTGCTTTATCAACCGTAGTTACGGGGCCGTCAGGCCATTCATTGTCAACATCTGCCATAACAGTTTGACTGGTTTTAAATGTAATTAATTTAACTGTCATAGTTTCACCTGTGTTTCTGCTGGCAATACACCAATTGTAACCCAGCGTTTTGGAAATAACATCTCACGGCCTTGGAAGTCCTTCATGTCGTGAGTTGGGTCTTGCATCCAACCAACAACTTCCACCATGTTATCAAAGTCCCGTAAAAACAAATCATATTTTTCGGCTCTTGGGAGTTTATGCTCTATTGCCAATTTCTTAGCGAGTTCACGAAAATTCATTCTTTTCTTTCCTTAAAATCGTAGAAGAAATCATTATTATTCCTTGCAGAATGTTTATTGTATTTCTCTACTGAATACAGCTTTGTTGCTATTTTAAAATCTGGCATTTTGAATTCAGGTACTGTCAGAGAAGCATCATAGAATAATGTTTTATTATTTGGTTGGGCAGCAAACTGTCCATTGTCCAACTTAATAAAATTATAACTCTTATGTTCTTCTACTGTTTCAGAAAATCCTGTATTCAAATAGCCAGGGTCGTTTTGGCAAAAATCCACGGTGAACATATACTCACCAAAATGCCACTTCCTATCTTTGTCTAAGAACTTGCATTTCAACATTCGCAAATTATCTTTTTCAATGACAGTAATATTATAACTCAAAGCGTCCCAAATTTGCAAGTAATCCAAAGGCAAGATTGCATCATTTAGTGATTCTTGCCTTGACACGAAAGCATGTAAAGGTAGTTTATCATACAAGGCACCATAATTAGGCAATAGTGCCTCAATACGAAACGCTTGGCCTTTAATACATTTGATTGTCATCCATATGCATGGTTCATATTCACCAAAACCTTTTTCAAAGTCATAGAGAAATTCTTTCTTAACAAAGCATTGGACTGGAGGTAAATTATGGACAAGAAACGCCATTAGTTTTGTTCTGCTTTATGTGCTTCTAGTGTTTTGCGGAACTTATTGGCGTGTGAGCGCTCTGCTTTGGCCAATGTTTCAAACCAATCAGCAATCTCATCAAAGCCTTCATCTCGTGCCGTTTTGGCCATACCAGGATACATATCGCTGTATTCGTGGGTTTCACCGTGAATAGCGGACTCTAATGCTTCTGCAACGGTGGCGGCCGATAGACCAGTACCTGGATCACCTGCACCACCAGTTAATAGATATTCCATGTGGCCATGTGCGTGACCTGTTTCACCTTCAGCGGTAGAACGGAATACTGCTGCTACATCTGGTGCGCCTGCTACGTCTGCCATGTTTGCGAAATACAAATAACGGCGATTAGCCTGTGATTCACCTGCAAATGCTTCTTTCAATGCTTGTTCGGTACGAGTACCTTTTACTGTTTTTGCCATACTATTTCTCCTTAGTTACTGAATAATATTCATCTTTAAAACAACCACATTCTGGACAAGTAAAAAGGTCAGACAACTCCTCAAACTTGCCTTCTTTTTCGTCATCGTGGACATGGCCACAAACTAAACAAATATACTGTAATTCCATATTATTTTCCTTTAATAGTTAAAAACTAACAATAATATGTATACATAGTTTATCACTATTATTGAGTTTTGTCTAATGATATTTTTATATGTTCCTAATCAATAAAATCAATCATCATTCTTCCCACCATTGGATCTTTGGATTATTTCTTTCATACAACTCAACCAATTCTTCCAATGACCACATAAAATCAGTTTCAAAGGTATCTAACCATTTACCAAATCGGTGCCAATCTTCTGCCTTCATTGGACCAACACCAATCT
>Ga0214921_10007223_pt1 | contig 14880 bp, 15 predicted proteins | sample LL1505_MetaG_FD_177992 | JGI IMG/M metagenome (GOLD analysis project Ga0214921, IMG submission 177992) | Freshwater microbial communities from Lake Lanier, Atlanta, Georgia, United States - LL-1505 | ecosystem: Environmental > Aquatic > Freshwater > Lake | place: USA: Georgia | collected... | reverse complement strand
CAAACGCCTGCGCGGAACGAACGACCTGTTTGAAAATCGGTCGCATGCGTTCCAAGTTTTCAACCTGGTAAGCGGGGCTCGACCCTTCCTTCTTGATGACCTCGAGGCCCGGCCCGGTCCACATCATCTCGGGCTCGGTACCGCTGCGCAACTCGTACCCCGTGCGTTCGGTGAAATCGTGATGGGCGCGGATGAGCAACCCGCGCGAGTCGGTTTGGAGGGGGCGTCCACCAACCTCGGCGAAGTGCATCGGCTCGTAGGCAAGACACAACATGCGTGCGACGGAGGTGTCCCAGGGCAGCACCACAAAAGTGGAGGGGTCGGGAAGCGCGATCATCTCGCGCGCACCGATTCCGCCGCCGATCAGTTCACCCTCGCGGGTGGACTGCAGGTCCGCGACGGCGGTGCGGTGCAAGGCGATGCCCTTTTCGAGATTGCGACGCAAGTGTCGCGCCGGCACCATCTTGGCCACGACCTTCGCGCCGATGGTGGGAAGCATGTAATAGATGAACTCGACGCCGGCCGCGGCAATCTTTTGTTCGAGGTCTTTGATGACGTCGGGACGCATGTTCGATGCCTGGTGGCGAGAGAACGCGTCGTTATCCGTCAGAGCGCTCGTTCCGAGTTGGTCAACCATTGGTGAGACTCCTTTGTCCTTGTATTCGGTGGGCTAAATCAGGGTCAGTCGGTGACCAGGATGGCTTGCATGGGGCACACATCGGCTGCTTCGTCGACGTCCGCCCGCAACGAGTCGTCGGGGTTCTCGTCGAATTGCAGAACTCCCTTGTCGTCGAGCCGAAACACTGTCGGCGCGGAAAAGGTGCACTGACCGTGGTTATCGCACTTCGCGCGGTCTACAGAAACGTGCATGGGGTTCTCCTTCGGTTTGTTTGAGGTTATCGCTTGTCGAACGCGAGCGGAAGATGCACGGGACCGGTGTTGCCCGAATCGGGCATCCATTCGTCTCGCCCGTTGACACGAATGTTGGTCATTCGTTGGGACAGTGTGCGGAACGCGATGGCCATGTCCATCCGAGCAACAAAATGCCCGAGGCAATGGTGCATCCCGCCGCCAAATCCATAGTGCGGCGCACGGTCCGCGGTGATGTCAATTCCGGGATTCGGATACGCCGCTGGGTCGTTTCCGCTCACTTGAGTGAAGAAGTGAACCGTCGAGCCGGCCGGTGCGTGAAGGTCTTCGTAGTCGAAATCGACGACCGCCTCGCGCGTCACCCACGTTGTGGTCGGATTTGACCTCATGACTTCTTCGACCGCATTCCGGGCCAACTCCGGGTTCTTCGCGAGAAGCTCCCACTGGTCGGGGTTACGCATCATCGTCTGAATACCAAGCCCGAGTTGGTTGCGCGTTGTGTCCATGCCTCCGAAGATGAGGAGGCACAGCGCGTTCCGAAGTTCATCGTCGCTGAGGCTATCGCCGTCTCTATTCGCTTCAACCAGTCGCGTCACGAGATCGTCGCGCGGGTTCGCCTGCCGATCGGCGATGAGCGATTCGGCGTATCCGTAGAGTTCGGCGAGCGCCGCCTCAATCTCGACCAGGTCGTCCTTGATGGTGATTCCCAGCGCCAGTCCGATCGAACTGGAGATTCGGGCGATAGTCGGCCATTCGCTTTCGGGTATTCCCGTAAGAATGCACAAAACGCGCGTCGCGTATGGTTCGGCGAAGTCGTTGACGTACTCGAACTCGCCATTGTCGATGAACGCGTCCACCAGTTCGGCGGCGAGTTGTTCGAAGCGAGGAACGTACGCCTCGATGTGACGGAACGAGAATGCGGGGTTCAGCATCCGCCGGATTCGATGGTGGTCGTCTCCTTCGAGCACCAAAAGGCACTTCGTCCACCAATCGTGGAACAACCCCGAGTGCACTCCATTGTGGTCCGGCCATTTTCCGCTGCCCTGGCTCAAGCGAGTGTCTTTCAGGAGCGTGCTCACGTACTCGTGGCGCAGAATCGCAAATCCGTAGTTCGTTGTCGCGTACCAGTGCTGTTCGCGCGCGTTGCGGACCGCTTCGGAGTGCATCGAAAAAGACGGATCGGAAATGTCTAGGTGCGGTACGTCAATGTGAACTGACATCTGGTGAACCTCATTGTTCGAGCGACTCGGCCGCAGGTGAATGTTGGAGTAATCCTACGTCTCTTTACTAAAACATACAATAATGAATGATTTAGTGAAAACGCCGTAGGCATAAATCAGACACCTCTGCATAAAAAACGCGCTATGTTTGCCCCAGCACAACGAGGTGCAACCACTGCCGGTGGCATCTCGCGATATTCAACAAATCGAAAGGTCACAATGGCTACGTCAGACAAGGCCCAATCCGATAAGGCGCACCTCAGCGCTCTCGGATACGAAGGGTCGTATAACCGCTCCATGAACGTGTGGAGCACACTGGCACTCGGGTTCACCTACCTGTCGCCACTCGTTGCAATCTACGCGCTGTTCGGTCTGGGACTCATGACCGGCGGGCCGGGGTCCATCTTCTGGATTCTCATCGTGGGCGCAGGACAGATGCTCGTCGCACTCGTCATGGGCGAGGTCGTCTCGCAGTTCCCCATCGCTGGCGGAATCTATCCGTGGATGCGCCGTCTCGCGGGTCGACAGACCGCATGGCTCACCGCCTGGGTCTACGTCTGGGCGATGCTCGTGACGATCGCCTCGGTTGCCGAATACGCAACGGGCTTCCTCGCGACGGTTCTCGGGATTACTGAGCTCACCCCCGAAGTGACATTAATCATGGTGACTGCACTTCTCGCCGTCGCATTGCTCATCAACCTCGGTGGAACAAAAACCCTCGGTCGAATCGCGACCATCGGTCTCGCCGCGGAACTCATCGGTGTCGTCGGACTGGGCCTGTACCTGCTCATTTTCGAACGTCAGAACGATTTCACCATCTTCACCGACAGCTTCGCGTCGGCTGACTATGGCACCGCGTTCATGGGTGCGGCCCTCGTCGGTCTGTTCATGTTCTACGGCTTCGAAGCCTGTGGTGACGTCGCCGAAGAAGTTGGCGACGCTGCTCGCGAGGTTCCGAAGGCTATGTATCTCACGATCATCGTCGGTGCCGTCTCAGCATTGGCTTCGTTCTCGGGATATGTTCTCGCCGCGTCGCCCGATCTGCTCGCTGCGACCGCCGCCGGAGAGAACGCCGACCCCATCGGAACGATCCTCAAGGATGTCCTCGGAGAAACCGGTGCTCGTCTGTTCCTCGTGGTCGCCGTCGTTGCATTCATTTCGTGTGTATTGAGCCTGCAGGCAGCCGCGAGCCGCTTGCTGCACTCGTTCGCGCGCGACAAAATGCTCCCTGCGAGCGGATGGCTCAGCCAGATTTCGGATCGCAGCAAGGTTCCGACGAACGCGCTCATCGTTGCGAGCGTCGTCCCCATGTTGCTCGCCGTCATCATCTACGTCAACCCCGCGTCGCTGGTTCCGATTACTGCCTTCGCAGTTCTCGGCATCTACATCGCGTTCCAGTCGGTTGTCCTCGCGTCGCTCATTCAGCGATTCCGTGGATGGAAGCCCGCCGGACCGTGGACCCTGGGTTCGTTCGGCCTGATCATCAACATCGCTGCACTCGCATATGGAATCTGGGCAATCTCGTGGTTGCTCCAGCCTGGCGTGAGCGGCGACTGGTTCATCGACAACATCTCGCTCATCGGCGTGGTGGCAGTCTTGGTCCCCGGTGGTCTGTACCTGCTCGTTGCTCGTCCTCACCTTCGCTCGAAGGCTCCGTATTCGGACGCCATCGAGGTCGCGAAGAAGATGCGCGCCGGCAAGTAACAACTCGCACAAGGGTGAGGTCCCGCTTCGGCGGGGCCTCATTCGTTTAAGGGGCTTCCCGAAACGACCGTCCCGTCACTTCGGTCTCGGCAATCGACAGCCACGGTCCGATTGCGGGAACCGCGAGCCGAATCGTGACCGAGGCGATTGCGCGTCCCGCCGTCTCGCCCGATGAGATGGAAACGGATCGCACAAGCGACGCAGCAATGCCGCTCGTCACCAGCTCGGTGGCGCGGGCGACCCCCTCGGAATCAGAAGTGTCGGCCAACCCCGCGTGTGCCGCGCCCGCAATCGCCGAATCAATCGCCACTGCTCGAATGTGGGCGATAAACGCGATCTGTAGCACGGTCAGTGCAACCGCGACAAGCAGAACACCGACCAGCACGAACTCGACCGGGGCGCTGCCGCGTTCGAGCCCGCGCGTCATATCGACAGGACGCGGTCGATCGCGTTGGTGAAGACGTCACCCAGCGCTGGCCCGGCCATCGCCCACATCACGACCACAAGGCCCGCCGTCATGAGGGTGATGAGGACCCAGCCTGGAACGTCGCCTCGATCAGGGGTCTCAGTAGTGAAGTTCGACATGACCCCATCGTGGAGTGTGCGCGGTCGACGCGTGAAACTTATCCCCAGAACTCAGGAGAGAGCGGACTTCTTTCGTTCGTCACCCAAACGGATCGCATAGAAAACGGCTCCGGCGATGACCGCCACCGCGGCGACGCGGTAGGCAATGTTGAGTCCTTCAATCGCTGGGCTGAATGGCGAATCCGCAAATTGGCTCTCGCCGCCGAGCGGGTCATAGGCGTAGACCAAGAGTGACACCGTCGCGATACTGAGAACAATTGCGGCGACGAGCGACATCCACGCCAGTTTCGGAATCGTGACTCGGCTCACCAGACGCGTAGCGACGGTCAGCAACAGGACCATGACCACGGCGGCTCCACCCTGCAGGGCGTCAACCCAGCCGATCAGGCTAAACAAAATGGCAACGAGTTGGATAACAAGCGCAACGGTGAGGCGAAGTCTCATGATGTCCTTTCCGACACCACCAGTATTGCGCGAAATAGGTCAAACCTCACAGAGCAATCGAACCGAGCGCGGTCAGTCCAGGGAATACCGCCATGACGACTGTGACGGGAAGAATCACAAAGACGAGCGGGAACATCATCAGGGTCTCTTTGGTGCTTGCGGCTTCGAGCAAACGTCGGCCAGCGGCCTGTTGTTCGTCATCGGCGAGTGCGCGAATGATCTCGGTCAATGGCGTTCCGTAGTGACGGGCCGTGATGACGTGGTCGATCAATCGCGACCAACCCTCGTGCGCGACGCGCGTATCGCTCGACCGAAGCGCATCGGAAACCGAGACGCCGAGCGCAATTTCCGCCGCGATGATTCTGCACTCGTTGGCCAGTTCGCCGACGCCGCTCGTCGCAATTCGCTCGAGCGCAGTGGTTATCGACATTCCTGCAGAGATACACAGCCCAATCAGGTCAAGCGCGCCGGGCAACTCGTTGGACACCGAGTCGCGGCGACGACGGCGATTGGCCATGTCGGTGATGATCGTGGCGGGAAGTCGAAACACCAGCCCAAGGGAACGCAGTGCGCCATTCTGCTCGTCGGTCGGGGTTCCCGCTATCGCGACGTCTCGAATGTGGGGAGCAAGCCGGATCGTCACACGGGACGCCGCCGACCCCGACACAACAACGAATAATCCAAGACCCAATACGGCCCCGAGTGCGATTTCAATCATTGAGTGCGCCAATCAGCCAGCGGGCGGGGTCGCGCAGTCTGCCCAATGCGCTCATGACCACATAGGCGACGACCGTCGCACCCGCCGACACCACAATCAGAAGTGTTCCCGCCGGGGTTGAATAGGCTTCTCGGTTCTCGGGTCTGCTCGCCAACAGCGCCAGCACAATCCACGGCGACACAACGCCGAGAGTGGCCGCGTGCCGCACCCACGATTGTCGCGATTGCGCCTCGCGCCTCATGGCGGACTCCCTGCGAACCGAGCGGCCGAGTTCCGTCAACACCGTCGGAAGTTCCGTTCCTCCGTATTCTCGGGCGACGACGATCGATTCGACCACGCGGTCGGCAATCGGGTCGGCGAGGGCTCGTTGAAGCCGACGCAGCGCGGTGTCCACATCGCTGCCTCGCCGAAGATTCACTTCGAGTTCCGTCCAGGCGATGCGCCATTCCTTGGGCACCATCGACGATGCCGCGATCATCGCATCCGTCAAGGTCGTACCGGACCGCAAAGCGACACGAACTGAATCAATGACGTCGGGCCACAATGCCCGTGCGAGCTGCCGGCGTCTGTCCCGAGCGCTCGCCAACGCAACGATTGGCACACCGCACCCCACGACGAAACCGAGCGAGGCGACACTGGGAAGTGGAATCACGGTCGCGGTTAACGCTCCGGCAATCACAGCGACCGTTGTCAACACGACACCGATGACCGTCAGAGGGACTCCGGCAAGCCCTGCTTCGTCAAACCAGGTGCGAACGGCACGACCCCGCCGAGGACGTCGGGGAAGGACTAGGACAGCGATACCGCTTCCGAGAAGAATCCCGCAGACGATTATTGCTGCGCCCACAGTGACTCCGTCGCGAGTGCGCCCCTTCGATTCGACGCGACCGGCCGAGCGATGTCGACCACACGCCGTTGGCCGTCTCCGTCCATGCGGCAGTGAACGACGAGGTCGATCGTTGCCCGAATCGTCGCGGTGACAAACGCTTCGGACACCCCTCCCGCTAGCTGACACAGCGTCACCAGTTTGCGAACCGCGTCGGCGCTCGAATTCGCGTGGATGGTGCACAGTCCCGGGATTCCGGAATTAAGGGCGACGAGGAGGTCAAGGGACTCGTCACCGCGAACCTCCCCGACAACAAGACGCGTTGGTCGCATACGAAGCGCCTCCTTGACGAGACGGCGTAACGTGATTTCCCCGAGCCCGTCGAGACTTGCACCGCGGCACTGCATCGCGACGGTGTCCGGATGACCCGTCGCAATCTCGAATGTCTCTTCGACCGTGACGATTCGTTCCGTGACATCCAGTTCCGACAGCAGCGCGCACACCATCGTGGTCTTCCCCGCCTGGGTTGCGCCGGACACCAACACGGTTCGACCCTCGACCATCGCCGTTCGAAGAACACGTTTCGCCTCTGGGGCGATTGCGCCGTGTGTAACCAGATCGTCCAGCGTGCGAACCGATGTCGAGAACTTTCGGATGTTGAGGCTCCAGTGTTCCCGGGTAATCGGCGGAATGACGACGTGCAAACGAGAACCGTCCGGCAGGGACGCATCGACAAACGGTTGAGAAACATCGACGCGGCGACCACTGCGGCGCAGCATCCGTTCGACCAGCGTCCGCACGTCCTCTGCTGACAGGTCCGCGGGAATTCGTTCGTGGAGCCCAGAACGGGCAACGAACACGGCACGTGAGTCGTTGATCCAGATCTCTTCGACGGTGGGGTCGTCGAGGTGGGGTTGCAAAAATCCGAATCCGGTGACGCGATGTGCGACGTCGGATTCGTGGAATTCCGTCAACGTGGCCTCGCCCAGAGCGAGTTCATTGGCGCGCTGAACCTCGGACGCGATCGCCCGCCCAAGGTCATCACCCGACATCACGGCACGCCGAACTCGGCGAACAATCGAATCGGTAGAGGTCATCCCCCCATCGTGGCGCTCACCGTGACGCAACCACGAGGGTTATCCACAGAGTTAGGCGTGGGGAAGGAAGGTGTACTTCGTGGTGAGGTACTCCTCAATGCCCTCGACGGAACCTTCGCGCCCAACACCCGACTGCTTGACGCCACCAAACGGGCCAGCTGCATTGGAGACCAGACCCGTGTTGAGTCCCATCATCCCGGTTTCGAGTTTCTCGACGAGACGTTGTCCGCGGTGAAGGTCGTTTGTGAACGCATAGGAAATGAGTCCGTATTCGGTGTCGTTCGCCATGCGAATGACGTCGTCCTCTGTGTCGAATTCGATGACTCCCAAAACCGGGCCGAAGATCTCTTCGCTCATGAAGCGGGTGTCAGCGTGGACATTCGAGATGACCGTCGGTTGGAAGAAGGTTCCCGGCCCGTCGACTCGTTTTCCACCCGTCAGCACCGTTGCACCCAGAGCAACCGCGTCGTCAACAAACGCCTGGCTGGAAACGACGGCGTTCTCGTCAATGAGCGGTCCGATCGACACACCGTCCTCGGTTCCGCGGCCAATCTTCATCGCCCCCACACGCTCGGCAACCTTTTTCGAGAACTCGGCAGCGACGCCCTTCTGAACAAAGATGCGGTTCGCGGCGGTGCATGCCTGCCCGATGTTTCGGAACTTCGCGATCATGACACCGTCGACCGCCTTGTCGATGTTGGCATCGTCAAACACGATGAACGGGGCGTTGCCACCGAGCTCCATCGAAGTACGAAGCACGTTGTCAGCCGCCTGCTTCATGAGAACTTTTCCGACCTCAGTAGAGCCCGTAAACGAGATTTTTCGAAGGCGCGAATCCTGGATGATGATCGGTGACACGTCGCGCGAACGGCTTGTCGTGATGACGTTGACAACACCCTTGGGGACGCCCGCCTCTTCGAGAAGAGCGGCGAACGCGAGCGTCGTCAGCGGAGTGAGCTCGGCTGGTTTGATGATCGAGGTGCACCCGGCAGCAATCGCCGGTGCGACCTTGCGGGTCGCCATCGCGAGCGGAAAGTTCCACGGGGTGATGAGGAAGGACGGACCGACGGGACGCTTCGACACGATCATCGTGCCGGTGCCCTCGGGATTGGAGCCGTAGCGACCGTTGATGCGCACCGCTTCTTCCGAGAACCAGCGGAGGAATTCGCCACCGTAGGTGACTTCACCTTGAGCCTCGGCGAACGGCTTGCCCATTTCCATGGTCATGAGCAGCGCAAAGTCGTCGCGGCGTTCGATCAACAGTTCCCAGGCTTTTCGAAGAATCTCTCCGCGTACCCGCGGTGCCGTGTTGCCCCAGGATTCTTGGACAGCGGATGCGGCATCCATGGCTTTTTTCGCGTCCGCCTCTGACGCGTTCGCGATGGTCGCGAGGTGCTCGCCTGTTGCAGGGTCCGACACCGTCAAGGTCTTGCCACCTTCGGCGTCGACCCAGTCACCACCGATGAACAATTTCGTGGGGACGGAAGCCACAATATCTTTTTCAGAACGCACGCTGCTGTTTCCTTTCACCGATCGAGCGTCGATACCCAACCGACCGAATTACCTATGGTTCCAGAGCCTGTGGGCTGAGAACAGTGCAACTCTACGCCACATCGATACGCCCGTTAGAATTGAGAACTACGCGGGTGTGGTGAAATTGGTAGACACGCAGGATTTAGGATCCTGTGCTTCGGCGTGTGGGTTCGAGTCCCTCCACCCGCACAATCGAGAGGAATTGGATGATAAACGCCCTTGGTCTGTTTGACCCCGCCGCACTGATCGAAAGCGCGGGGAATTGGGGGCTTCTCATCGTCGCCGCAATCGTATTCATCGAAACCGGTCTTCTCATCGGATTCATGCTGCCGGGCGACACGCTACTGCTTATCACCGGAGTTCTGACCTTCACGGGAATGATTCCGCAACCGATCTGGTTGGTCTCTGCCGTCATTTTCGCTGCCTCGATTGTGGGAAACCAATTGGGTTATCAAATCGGTCGTATCGGAGGTCCCGCGGTGTTCACGCGCCAAGAAGGCGGACTGTTGTCACACAAAAGCGTCGAGCGCACCGAACAGTTCTTCCACCGTTGGGGACCGCTGTCCCTGACTCTTGGGCAGTATGTCCCGATCGTCCGAACTCTGCTTCCGGTGGCCGCGGGAATCGGAAAGATGAATCGCCTCACCTTCACCCTCTACAACGCTCTCGGTTCGCTCTTGTGGGCAGGACTGTTGCCCGTCGCCGGGTGGGGCGTGGCTCACATCCCCGGTGTCGCGGAAATCGTAATCGAATACATCGACCTCGTACTCCTCGGTGTGGTCGGCGTGACCGTCCTCTCTGTCGGTGTTCACTGGTGGCGCGAGCGCCGAGAGATTCGCGACGAAGAAAAGTCCTAACTCACACCCCGAGAATGAGGGCAACAAGACCGCTGTTGATGATGATCACCAGGGCGGTCGCAAGGCCGGCGAGGCCTCGCACGATACCGTGAGAACGGTATTCGCCCATGACTTTCGTGTCGCCCGTCACGATGATGAGTGGGATGAGAGCAAACGGGATTCCCCAACTGAGGATGACCTGAGAAATGATGAGCGCGGAGGTCGGCTCGACACCGATTATCAGGATGATGATTGCGGGAACCACGGTGATGCTTCGACGAACGATGGGACGAACCCGTCGGCGGATGAGACCGTGCATGATCTCAGCGCCGGCGTAAGCGCCAACGGCGGTCGATGCCAACGACGACGCGAGCAGAGCCACGGCGAAAAAGGTCGCCATGAGAGGACCGGAAACCGCCGCAATCGCGACGAACGCGCCGTCGAGAGTGTCCGTACCACTCTCGCCAAAAAGCACCACCGCACCAATGATGAGAAGCGCGAGATTCACGGCACCGGCGAGAAGCAGCGCGAGAGTCACATCAATGCGGGTTGCGACCCGAAGTCGACGAATCGGCACCGTCGACGATTCACGGATCCGATCACGCGAAAACCCGGAGTGTGCATAGATTGCATGAGGCATCACGGTTGCGCCGAGAATCGCGGCGGCGAGTACCAGCGATTCGTAGCCCTCGAGCCGAGGCACGAGACCCGACGCGAACGCTGTTGCATCAATCGGTTGACCCCAGAGGATCGCACCAAACCCGACAGCGATGACGAGCAAAAAGAACACGATGAGCCGCTCGAACGGTTGTGCGCCCCAACGTCCGTGAACACCGAGGAAGGCGACTGATACGACTCCGACGATTAGTCCGCCCAACCACAAGGGAATTCCCCACAAGAGATTGAGGGCGATCGCGCCGCCGATGACTTCGGCGACGTCCGTTGCCATGGCAATTAGTTCGCCCTGAGCCCAGTAACCGAGTCTCGCGCCGCGGGACGAAATCCGAGTGCCCAACACCTCGGGAAGACTCTTCCCGGTGACAATTCCCAGACTCGCCGAGAGGTACTGCACCAGCCACGCGATGAGATTGCCCGCCACAACAACCCAGACGAGAAGAAAACCCAATTGGGCTCCGGCCGTGATGTTTGCCGCGACGTTCCCTGGATCAAGGTACGCGACACCGGCAACAAACGCTGGCCCCAACAGGGAGACGATTGCGGCGCGGCGTGACACGGTGATCTCGCTAAATCGTCGACTGGAAATAACGATTTATTGCGGGGGCGATGAGCCCCAAAGCCCGACCACGGTGACTCAGTGCCGCCTTTTCCAGAGAGGTCATTTCGGCCGCAGTTCCCGTCATCCCGCTCGGAGCAAAAATCGGGTCGTATCCAAATCCGTTCGCTCCCTTTGCCGCAGCGCGAAGCACACCGGGCCACTCTGCTCGAACAACACGCTCGCCGTCTTTTGTCACGAAGGCGACCGCGCACACAAACTTTGCGGATCGGTCCTTGACGCCTTTCATTTTCTCGAGAAGCAGCGACAGGTTCGCGGCGTCCGTACCGTCCTCGGAGAAACGAGACGAAAGGACTCCCGGAGCTCCATCCAAAGCATCGACGCATATTCCGGAATCGTCAGCGAGAGACGGTCGACCGGAATGACGAAAAGCTGCTCGCGCTTTGATCAGCGCGTTGTCCTCGAAGGTCTTGCCGTCCTCTAACGGTGCTTTGCCGTCCGTCTGGACGAGTTCAATTCCGGGACCGAGCAATGCTTTCAATGTCAGATCAATCTCAGCGAGTTTATGAGCGTTGTGGGTCGCAACGACGACGGTTTTCACGAGTTCGACACCGCCACCGTAGCCGCTTGAATTTCCGTCAGGCGTGCTGTTCCATTTGTTGCCAACGTCAAGAGTGCGTCGAGTTCCGCCTTGTCGAACGGCGCACCTTCCGCTGTCCCTTGAACCTCGACGAATAGGCCCCGGCCCGTCGCCACAACATTCATATCCGTTTCGGCACGGACGTCCTCGGTGTATTGCAGATCCAGCATTGGAGTTCCGTCGATAATGCCGACACTGATTGCGGCGACGGAATCAATCAACGCGGTGGCGTTCTTGCCGATAAAGCCCTTGGCGCGGCCCCACTCGATGGCATCGTGCAGGGCGATGTATGCGCCGGTGACGGCCGCGGTTCGTGTTCCCCCATCGGCCTGCAACACGTCACAGTCGATCACAATCGTGTTCTCTCCGAGCGCCTTCATGTCCACGACCGCGCGAAGGCTTCGGCCGATCAGTCGCGAAATTTCGTGGGTGCGTCCTCCGATTCGACCCTTGACGCTCTCGCGATCGTTTCGTTCATTGGTGGAACGAGGCAACATCGCATACTCCGCCGTTACCCATCCCTTACCTTTCCCCGCCATCCAGCGTGGAACACCATTGGTGAACGACGCCGTGCACAAGACCTTGGTGTTCCCGAACGAGATCAGAGCACTGCCTTCCGCCTGCGCGGACCACCCTCGTTCGATTGTCACGGGCCGAAGTTCGTCGTTGGTGCGTCCATCGATGCGAGTCATGAGTCAGTGTTCTCCAGTTCAATTTGCGAGGGAAGAGTGATTCCGCCGGTCGGGAAGGCTTCTACTCGGTCGATTTCGAGCCCCAGGAAACGATGGGCCAACTCACGGAATCGTTCCCGATCGCTTCCTGTGGTCTCGAACGAGTGAACCGACGGGGTGGTTGATGTCCGCAACAGGTCGTGCGTGAGAAGTGTCTGATAGACCTCGTAGGCGGTCGCGTCGTCGCTCGACACGAGCGAGACCTCCGGCCCCATCACGTACTGAATCGCCGCCGAAATCAATGGATAGTGTGTGCATCCGAGGACGAGCGTGTCTACCTTGGCATTTTTGAGAGGTGCGAGATAGTCGTTGGCGACGGCGAACAGTTCATCACCCGTCGTCACGCCCGCCTCGACAAACTCGACGAATCGCGGGCACGCAACAGCCGTGACCTCGATTTCGGGGTCCGCCACGAAAGAGTCCTGGTACGCACCCGATTTGATGGTGCCTTCGGTGCCGATGACACCAATTCGTTTGGATCGGGTTCGCGTCACAGCGGTTCGAACCGCGGGCTGAATGACCTCGATGACCGGAATCCCGAGTCGGTCGGTGTAACGCTCCTTCGCATCGCGAAACATCGCGGCGGACGCGGTGTTGCAGGCGATGACGAGCAGCTTCACACCCTGATCCGCGAGTTCGTCAAGAAGGTTCAACGCGTGCTCGCGCACCTCGGCGATGGGGAGTGGGCCGTATGGTCCGTTCGCCGTATCGCCGATGTATCGGATTGATTCGTTCGGCAATTGATCGATGATCGCTCGCGCAACGGTCAAGCCACCGACACCACTGTCGACGATTCCGATACTCGCATCCCGATTCACCTTTTTAGCCTACTAACGTCACGAGAAGACCGTTGGGATAGCGGGGTCTCCTGGCGACAAGCGGCGACCCGCTTCGGGTAGTTCCGCCAGAGCGATGGCGTGATGCTCTCGTGCGCGGGTGACACCAGCGGTCCCGCGGTATTCGTCTCGGATTTCGCCATTGGTGACGAACGCGTGAATCAACGGGCGCTCGGTTTCAGTTCGCGAATCTTTCGGACCGAGGTCTACCACCTCCTCCGAGGCGATTCCATCGACGAGTCGGCGATGAGCCACCTTGCGACCAGCCGGGTTCTTTTTCTCGGGTGATTGCTTTGAGACACCGACCCAGTCGCCAGCATCGTTTGTGTGTTCCACCAACTTGTAGACCATTCCCGCAGCTGGTGCTCCGGATCCGGTGACGACCGCCGTTCCAACCCCGAACACGTCGACCGGTGCGCCGCGAAGCGACGCGATGGTGTTCTCGTTCAAGTCGTTGGTCACAACTATCTTTGTCGCCGTCGCACCGAGCTCGTCCAGTTGTGCGCGGACGTTGCGAACCAACGATGGTAAATCGCCAGAGTCGATGCGGACCGCGCCGAGTTGTGGGCCGGCAACTCGGATCGCCGTTTCCACCGCGCGCGGGATGTCGAAGGTGTCAATCAACAGAGTGGTGTCGATTCCAAAGGCGTCGACCTGGGCGCGAAACGCCTCTTCCTCTGAGTCGTGCAACAACGTGAAGGAGTGCGCCGACGTTCCGCGAGTCGGAATTCCCCACCTGCGGCCCGCTTCGAGGTTGGAGGTCGCCGAGAATCCGGCGATGAACGCGGCGCGAGCAGCCGCGACACCACTACCTTCCGAGGTGCGGCGCGAACCCATCTCGATGAGTGGTTTACCGTCAGCGGCTGTCACCATTCGCGATGCTGCGGTGGCGACGGCACTGTCGTAATTGAGAATCGACAGCACGATGGTTTCCAGAATCACGGCTTCGGCGAACGTTCCCTCGACTTCGAGGACGGGCGAGCCGGGGAAAAACAGCTCGCCTTCGTGGTAACCGCGGATGTCCCCCGAGAAGCGATAGGTCGACAGATAGTCGAGTGCCTCGGCTGACACGACCTTTTCCGACGCGAGCCACGTGACAACATCGTCGTCGAATCGGAAGGATTCAACCGCATCGAGCAGACGCCCGACTCCCGCGAACACCCCATAACGACGGCCGGCGTGAAGTCGTCGCGAAAACACCTCGAACACGCACCGACGTTCCGCGTGACCCTCGCGCAAAGCGGCGTCAATCATGGTCAGTTCGTATCGGTCGGTAAACAGCGCGGTCGATTCCGCCATAACGGCTACTCGTCTCGCAATCGCTCGTAGATCTCTTTACACGTCGGACAAATCGGGAAACGGTCCGGGTTGGAGTTCGGAAGCCACTTCTTGCCGCACAGCGCACGAACGGGTTTCCCTGTCACGGCGGACTCGACAATCTTGTCCTTCTGGACATAGTGCGAGAACTTGTCGTGGTCCCCATCATCCGTGACGTCGTTCTCGAGGAGTTCCTCGAGTTCGCGGTCGAGCACGTCGATCGAACCGGGGGAATCGCTCTCGGAGGTCATGCGAATAGTGTACGCGCGACCGTTACTCGAGCGAACCC
>Ga0214921_10007222_pt1 | contig 14880 bp, 21 predicted proteins | sample LL1505_MetaG_FD_177992 | JGI IMG/M metagenome (GOLD analysis project Ga0214921, IMG submission 177992) | Freshwater microbial communities from Lake Lanier, Atlanta, Georgia, United States - LL-1505 | ecosystem: Environmental > Aquatic > Freshwater > Lake | place: USA: Georgia | collected... | reverse complement strand
ACAAGAGGCAGTTAGTCAATTGGAGCACGCACTGCAATGTGCACAGCTTGCAGAAAAGGCTAACGAAACACCTGAGACCATAGTTGCGGCACTTCTGCATGACTTAGGTCATATCTTGATCAAAGAGAACTCTGATGCATTGGCTGAAGAAACTATGCCACCGCTTAAAGATGACTTACACCAGTATGTTGCTTTACCTTTTTTAAGAAATGTTTTTTCGGATGCAGTGTTAGAGCCGATCAAATTGCATGTTGAAGCTAAGAGATATTTGTGTGCGGTAGACCAGCATTACTGGGATTCACTCTCTCCCGCGTCTAAACACAGCTTGGAATTGCAGGGTGGCATTTTTGATGAAAACCAAGTCAAAGCTTTTGAGGATTTGCCTTACGCAAGCCAAGCCACACGACTTAGACGATACGATGATTTGGCCAAGGTGGCTGGTTTACCTACACCACCGCTTTCCCATTATGAAGAGTTGATGAGAAAAATTGCTACGTGATCAACTGACCTGAATCCTCAAAAAACGGATGTGGTCCGTCAAAGGCATCGCTATTCACATGGTGGGTCACTAAATGTTCTCCATTCCACCAATGCAGCAAGTAGCCCGCTGGTTCCATCTTAAACATAGGTGCTGCGTTTCTAGCTATATCAAATTGAACGGTATGTGCTGTACTGTGCGCAGTCATAACGGAACGTCCACCCACCAAACTTCTGATGTTGCGATGTAGGTGGCCACAAGTAATAAGTTCGATGTTGCTGTGTCTGCGAACTATGTCTGCAAAGGCTTCTCGTCCCTCAAGACCAATATCGTCCATATGCCCAATTCCCGTAATAAAGGGGGGGTGATGCATCATTACAAGGGTTGGCGTTTCTTGGTCTTTATCCAAAACAGAAGCAAACCAATCTAGACGTTCTTGACATAGGAGACCACTGCTTTGACCAGCGTTGACTGTATCAAGGCCAATGATGCGAATAGGCCAATTTGGCTTTTGGTAACTGAAGTGCCAAAAGTCTGTGTCAGGCTTTACCAATACATTTGGAAATGCGTCAAGCATGACTTTTCTATCGTCATGGTTACCGGGTATCAACAACAAAGGTATTCCTATGGGTGCCAATATCTCATTGAGATGGCTGTATTCCTCGGGATGACCTTGATCAACCAAATCACCGGTAATTACCAGTAAATCAGGTTGTTGGGGCAGAGTTTGCAAGTGTGCAACTGCTTTTGCCAGCATGCTCGCTGTATCGACTTTGTTATAGGCTAAACGACCCTTGGGTTTGATATGGGTGTCGCTGAATTGTGCAATCAACATACTGTTCTCCTAAAAAGAAGCCCCACACCAGGTGGTATGAGGCTATAAATTGAAAATAAATTTATTCCATTAAATCTTCAGTTACTTTGAGGAGTTCAGGTAGGGCGGCTTCAGGCGTTTTTTCGCCACGCATGACAGCACCCACTACATCACGCTGTGCACGCCATATACGAACAGACTGACCGCCTGGATAACCTGCCCAAGGCAAGGACTTATCAATTTGTGTAGTTGCGGTGCGGAAGTTTGGGTTGGCTTCATAAAAAGGGCCTAGATATTCCGGACTGATCGCCAATTGGTTAGTTGGCAAATAACCTGTCATTTCCACAACAATTTTCTGAGCCTGAGGACTAGTTACAAATTTAATGAACTCCCATGAAGCTTTTTGTTTGGCGGGATCTTTGGCAAAGGTCATGACAGCATTGCCGCCGGTTGGAACACCACCTTTTGCCTTGTTATCTAGCGGGAAACGCGCTGTGGTGAATTGAAAGCGACCACCCACTGCATCGGTTACTTGTTTCAATTGTGCAGGTGTTGAAAAGAACATACCTGTTTTACCAGCACCAAATTGTTGCCGTGATTGGTCCCAGTCAACCATTTGCATACCACCTTCGGTAATAAAGCGACGTGACAACTGAAGCGCCCGCAGACCAACGGTGCCATCGAAGCCAGCCTTTTTAGTACCAGGCTTAACCAAGGTGCCACCTTGCTGATACACCAAGCCTTGGAATAACCAATCGTCTGGCCATGCGTGGATGTCATAAGACATTCCGTTATTCTCTTTGTTAGTTGAGTGAATTTTTCCTGCTAATTTGATAACACCATCCCAGTCGGTAGGCATTTTCTTGGGGTCTCCGCCTGCACCCTTTACCAAGTCAGCGTTAACGTACATGATGGGTGATGAGGCATTGAATGGAAGGCCGTATTGTTTTGCATCAACTTGACCTAATGCAAACAAGCGGGGGGCAAAGTTTGTTTTAGCAAACCCAGTTGTCTCTGACTTCAATAAAGGCTCAAGAGGAACCGTTTGACCACGAGCTTCTAACTTGCGAACAAGTTCACCAAATAAATGGTAGCCAGAGTAGTAGACGTCAGGCAATTGGTTTGTTACCGCATTTCGCAGCATGACTTGATGGCCTTCGTCGTAACTAGCCGCAGGTGCTCTGAAGTTGATTTTTATTTCTGGATGGAGTTTCATGAACTCTTGAGCCAGTGGTTCATGAAAACGCGCAAAACTAGGATAGCAATAAAGCACATCGATGACGGTGACTTGTTGTGCGTGCACTTGCGATGCAGCAAACAATGCGGCCGAAGCACTGAGTGCAAGGCCTATTCGCTTGAAAAGCTTCATAAAAAACTCCTTGGGTTAAAAAATTACTTACCAGACATCGTTAGACCTTCAATAAAGCGTCTACGGGCTAACAAAAACAAGAGAACTAATGGCATCGTTAACAAAGTGGCGCCAGCCATCAAAGCGCCGTAATCTGAACCTGACTCTGCATTAGCAAAAAACATCATTCCAAGTGGAGGAGGGGCTAAACGTGTCTCACTTATGACAATCATGGGCCAATACAAATCGTTCCAATGTGCGACAACAGAAAAAACTGCAAAAGCAGCTAAAGTTGATTTAAAGGATGGCAAAACAATACGCCAAATAATTTCAAATTCATTCATTCCATCAAGCCTTGCTGCATGAATAATTTCATCAGGAAATGTTTTGAAAGCCTGTCTTAATAAAAAGATAGCAAATACTGAAAGAAAAAAAGGCAACGTGATGGAGAAGTAGGTGTTTAGTAAGCCAGCTGTTGCTAATCCGATGTATATCGGTAAGGCCGTCACTTGTATAGGAATACTCAATGCGGCAAGTGTTCCAAACCACAATGCCTTATCACCAAAGAAGTGCAATTTCGCTAATGCATAGGCGGCAGGTACTGCAACGCATATTTGAACAAGCAATATGACAGTACAAATAATAACGCCATTCAACATAAAACGCATCAACGGAACGTTTAGTAAAGCCGCTTCGTAGTGCCCCCATCCATAGAACTCTTGAGGCCAAGGTAATAAGGATCCCTCAAAAATTTCGTGTGGTGGTCGAACGGAAGTCACTAGCATCCAAATAAATGGAAGCACCATACATAAGGCGCCTAGTAAAAGCACGCTGTGCGATACAAACTTAAGTGCAATATCGTTTATTGATGGCCACTTCATGCGTAATGCACCTTTTTGTCCATATGCAAGGCTTGCCAAGCTGACAGTCCCACAATAATTAATAAAAATACCAAAGTAAGTACAGATGCATACCCCATCTTGGCGTAAGTGAACCCTTCTAAATAGATGTCGTATAAAAGAACTTCGGATTGGTTACGACCTTGCGTGAGAACTGCAACCGTATCAAAAACTTTGAAACCAGTAATAGAGCTAGTCACCAGAACGAATAGGGTAGTTGGACCAAGCATTGGCAGGGTCACTTTGAAAAACCTGTCTATGGAGTTTGTTACACCGTCGATGGCCGCAGCTTCATAAATTTCTTTGGGGATACTTGATAGTCCCGTTAAAAATAAAATCATATTGAAACCAATTAACTGCCAGACGCCTATTGCCGCTAGTGTTGTAATCATCAACGTCGGATCACCTAAAAAATTTTGAGCCGGTATGCCTAATAGTTTTATGATGGAGTTGATAGGACCTAATTTAGGATGTAGTAAAAATTGCCACACAGTTGCCATTGCAATTAAAGTTGAAGTAACAGGCAGGAAGTAGATAACTTCATAAAAGGAACGCGTTTTAGTTCGCGCATGAACCAGCAAAGCTATCAATAGCCCACCTATGATGCTGATGGGTACAACCATAGCCACATAAATCAGAGTGTTCCAAAGCGAACGCTTAAAAACTGGGTCCTTCAAGATTTGATTGAAATTGGCTAAACCAATCCATTTAATTCCTACGTTACCCATTTCATAATCAGTAAACGCCAGAAAAAATAAGCAAACCATAGGTACTACATACAGCGTTAAAAGTAGTATTCCACTAGGCAGACTTAAAAGAAAACCTGAAATACTTTTCCTAGATGAAAGACTTATTTTCCCCATGAGATATCAATCCAAACGAACGCCTTGGGTATCAAAAAATAATGCTGTATCTAATTTAAAACCGGCATTAATGCGTTCACCCTGCTTAAACGCAACATGATGACCGTGGCTAGGTATTCGACTTACAAATATTTCGTGTGCAAAACCAACTAAAGTCAGATGAATAAGTATTTCTGAACCGTGGTCTTCAACCCTTACTATGTCAGCTGAAGACTTTATATCGCATTCTGATAATCGATGTGACTCAACTATCAAATGCTCAGGGCGTAAGGCTAAAGTAATGGCTGATTTTTTTTGAAGATTTATAGGGTTTGTAGCAGTTCCCCAAAAATAAATACCATTTTTCGCATCGATCAGTTCAAAAAGATTGATTTGGGGTGTGCCAATAAATTGCGCTACTTTTAATGAGTTGGGTTTTGCATAGAGCTCATTGGGCGTACCTATTTGCAAAATCTTCCCGCTATCCATGACGGCAATACGATCGGACATTGTCATAGCCTCGGATTGGTCATGGGTGACATAAACAAATGTGGCCTTCAACCGCTTGTGCAGTTCAACTAATTCATTGCGCAGGTGGATACGCAGTTTTGCATCAAGGTTTGATAGAGGTTCATCCATCAAAAATACTGCTGGATTTCTGATCATCGCCCGAGCAAGAGCTACTCTTTGCCGTTGACCGCCTGAGAGTTGGGCAGGTTTACGATGTAATAAATCTTCTAATTGCAAGCTTTTGCAAATTTCCAGCACATCTTTTGCGATGCTAGTTTTAATTTTTTTGACTTTAGTAAAAAGATTACCAACTATGAGTAATCTTTGCATCCAAGAAAGTCGTGACATCTCTAGCGGAAGTGAGATGTTTTGTTGCACTGTCATGTGTGGATAAAGTGCGTAGTTTTGAAAAACCATCGCAACATCTCGTTCTTTTGGCATTAGCTCGTCTACAGGAGAGCCACCTATTGAAACGCTACCTGAGTCTTGTTTTTCTAGGCCAGCGATGATTCGTAGTAACGTCGACTTACCACAACCCGAGGGACCTACTAATGATATAAATTCACCAGGGCGTACATCCAAGCTTACTGTGTTTAAAACTTGGACATCACCAAAACCTTTAACAACAGAATCTATATTTAAAGCTTGCTGAGATCTCATAAGTATGTTGTAAGGGACTCGTGTGAATTCTTGATGAAAATCCAGTGACAGTCAGTCGTCGCTAGAAAATTGACCGATTATTTTCAAGGCAATCGTTTGAAAATGAGGCTTAAGGCCATCTTCAGTCATAAGAGGACCAAAAACTTTGCATTGAAGCGATGGCCGCAAAAATCAGCCACTGGCCTTGTCGAATCAGGGCGTAGCATCAGGCTCCAACAAGCGCACCGCGAAGGGGTTGCGATGGCGGGTGTCCACCGTCACATGCACTGCGCGCACGTCACCAGCACCGGGCACTACCAGCCTGGTGAGTTGGGTGATTGGCTTTTTGTTCAGCGTAAAGGGCTGGTCAAAGCGGAAAACATGGCTGTCGCCGTGGATCAACAGCACTGGGATTTTGGATTGCGCCGCCAGGGGCAGCAAAGTTTCGCCAATGCTGGCACGGAAACCCGAGTGCGCAGGAAAGTCTTCCCAAAGGCTCTTGACTTCAAATACGTCAGCGTGCATGGTCAGCACGATGGCTTTGGCCTGTGTCTGTGTGGCGCTTGCAAAGGCTTCTCGTATCCAGGCGATGTTGGCCTTGTCACGCTCAAAAAATTCGGCTGTGGCACGTGGGTCGCGCACTTCAAAGTTGTTATTGCTGCCCACGATGTGCAGCGTGGCAAACACCACGCCTTGGTGCTCCCAGCGCTGGTTTTCTACAAACTTGGCAAATGCCGGTGTCGTCACCGACTGGTTCAGCAAAGGCAGTGGCTGCTTACCCATCGAAAAACCCGGCTTGTAAAAAGTGGCACGCAATGCCTGTAGGCGCTCCAAGGGATCATGGCCGCCATTGTTGGTACGGTGGCAGTCGGTCCATTCGTTGTCGCCTGGCGTGAAGACCAGGGCGCTGTCAAACAAGCCAAAATGCCCGAGTTGCACTTGGGACTCTTCATCCGAGCAAAGCGTAGAGCCCGATTTGAAGTCACCGATGTGAATCGAAAAATTAGGACGTTCTTGGTTGATGGTACGGATCAGCGATTTGTAGGGCGCGTAGCCTTGGGCCGCCTGACCGTAAGGCAAGTCGCCCAAGGCCACAAAGCTAAAAGGCTGGGCCGCCACAACTTGGGTTGCTACGCACAGCAGCGCAGCCATGCACCAGCGTTTGCAGAGACAAATTGTGCTCATATTCATTGGATTTTTCCTTTTTCAAAAACTTCATTCTTTGACAACTGCAAGTCAATTTCATAACAGCTTTGATTTGGCGTTCCATGCAATAAAGGCAAGGTCCATAGCCCCCAGCAGGCCGTCGCCAAGAGGGCGCTGATATCTGCCTAGAGTGATTTAAAGATAGACACCAAGCCCAGAGCAAGACATTTACGCCTTAATCTCGTCCTTTAGTAAGAACTTTTTACTTTCGTCCAAAAAGTCGCGAGCGTAATAGGCCGCGGCAAAAGCTTTTGATTTACTCATGTAATGCCTAGAAAAGCGCCACTCTTTTAGGATCTCAATTACTAATTCGAACTCTTCGTGATTCAAGTCGTAAAGTGACCTGATATCAAAATCAATTTCCGATTCCAAAGAAATGATTAGGTTAGATAGAACTCGTGCGTGTGGAGTAGTTATATCTTTTTCTAGAATTTTTTCTGCTTTTTTGTAGGCATGCATGACTTGACAGTAATTTAAGTATTCAAATAATGAAATCGAGTTGAATTCTTGAGTTCAATGATTTAGAAAATAGATCGATTGTTTTTTAATGCAATAGTTTCGAAGTGAGGTTTAAACCCATCCTCAGTCATTCCAAATGCATTCAGCGCGATAGCGAAAGTTTTTTGTTCTTCCGCGTCAGCATGGCCGTCTGAGAGTAAAGAGTCTGCCATATTTATTAATACACAGAGTTTTTGTTGGGAGTTAAGTAAAGCAGAGGCGTCAGATAAAAACTGCTCATACTTAATGCTGCGCATGTACTTGATGGCACTTTGAATGAGATCTCCATCTCCGCCAACAACTGATTGGAGTTGTCCAATTTCTTCGGATTCAATTTCACCATCAGCAGCCATCATAAAAAGTAGACCAACAGCTAGGACTAGCCTTGGTGAAAGTTTTGGCGGTTCACTTTTAAACGCATCAAACAATCCCATATAAAACTCCTTTATTGAATGTAAATAAAATATTACAACATTTTTATGACGTTAAAGTTAATAAATAAAAATTTCAGCTCAGGCACAAGCTAGCATTGAATACGAGTCAAACTTTTGGTACTCGGTCGAAAACAAATCATTAGGAAGTGACATCGAGGTTTTATGTAAGCTAAGAATTTCAGATAACTTTGATAAAACGTCAGGGCCATAACTTACTGGATGACCTTCACCAACAAGTGACATAACTTCTGCATGGTTTGCATATCTCATAAGTACTTGTTCATCAATAGATGAGCAGATATCAGAATTTTCCCCACGTAAGAGCAACACTGGCCCTTGGAAATTTTGCAGGCAATTGTCGAAATGAAGTCCAAGAAAATTGAAGCTGTAGCTGATATCTACATGCCCTGGATGGCGTATTGCATCGATTAGGCGTGGATCGAAATGCATCTTTGTTGAAGGATCATCCGCACCATCAGTACTTTCAGAATCCTTGTTTTTGCTGTATAAATTAAATAATCCACTCCAACTAACAGTCAGTCCAACATCGTTCAATATCAAACCTTTAACGCGCAATTCTTTCTGCGCAGCTAAATTTAGAGCAAGAAGGCCACCCATGCTGCTACCTAGCAAATACAAGCGCCTTGAAAGCCGTTTATGTGTGGCGTGCAAGTGTGTGATGAGTGTCCTGAGATCTTCCAGGTACACACTCATCTTGTAAGAGCTGTCTTCATCCAACCAATCAGATTTTCCGCGACCGCAGTGATCAACAGTAACGAGTCTGCACCCTTCGTGTTGCTCTACAAAATTCACTATTTCATCAAACGCATTTTGACTCTCAAGGATCCCTGGTATGCAGAGAAGAATATTTTCACTGTTGACATCTCCAAACTCTCTGTAAGCTAATCTCCGAATCGGTGCTTGGGCTTTGTAAAGATCGAGATTGTGTTTGGTCATTTTTACTATTTCCTTAAACACACAATTGGCTGTTAGTAATGCATCGCACGTGTTGTTTTGTATCTGTCCCAAGCTACTAGAAAGCGATAAATCGATATAAAAATCATTCTTGTAGCTCTAAATTTTGATTTAGATTTCATAGCGCCATGCCTCCACCATTTTTCATGTGGTAGACCCTGATCCAGTACTCAACCTCAGTACCGTTTCTTGGCTTTTTGCTGTTTATAAAGTACTCTAGACTGTCTTGGTAAGACGCGCCTGCAAACAGACTTGTGATCCATTTCCAAATTTGCATAATGACCTCCTTTAAATTGGATATGCCTAAGTATGCTGGGGTATACCCTTAATAAAATCAAGGAAAGAATCTAGGGGCAGTACTCTAAAAATGGCATTAGCCCAGTTTTTATCAATGACAAATTGAAATATTTCAGTTCGGTTACTCATTTCATTTTTGGAATGACTTATTTGTTTCTTGTTACTCGTGTAAGCAGCATTGGATTTTTTTTAAGTCTTGTAAAAATCAGTAATGCAAATAATTGAGAGTCACTTAACTTGAATGAAAAATGGTGAACTTCCAATTTTGTTGTCTAGGCCCTTTTGTCTACCTACGCTTACATTCACCACACATAAACATGTTTTGCCCAAGAAGACGCTTAAATGTTCCAAGCGCTCTAGGTTTATGGACTCCGCACTTGTAACAACTCATAGTTCCTGCAGAACTACTTTGGGCATAAGGTGAACCACCTTCTTTGGATTTATAGCGGAGGCCATCTTTGGCGATCCTAGTTGTGTCATCTCTAGCCATGAGTAGATTTTAGATTTTTGAACTAGTTGAATGTTAGTTGGCACTATGAATACACCACTTGTATTTATTTTTAAAAAGAATAGAGTGATCACTTCTATATTAAATCTCGAAAGGATTTAATGAAAAATACTTTTAAGCGTACGCGCTTGTTCTTTATAAAGTCATTTCAACGCTTTTCTGAAATGCTTTATGTACCGAGCCAGACTGGCTCACACGATGTGGGGGAGCAATACATGGGTGATGTGGCTAGCACATATGTGGATCATAAAAATTTCCCAGAGGCAGTACGCTCGCCATTTAGAGGCGTTGTAATCCCAAAGCGTGTCTAAGAGCTAGTTGCCTTTTCTTCGTAGTCAAAGCTCATTAAGGTTACTCTTTTAAGCCGACTCCATAAAATGCAGCAGCAAAAGTTTTTGACTTGCCCATGTAATGCCTATCGATGCGCCAATCGTTCAATATGGCAATTACAAGATCGAATTCGCTAGGGCTCAACTCATAAAGTTGCTTTATTTGAAAATCTTCATCTGACTCCAACGAAATGATTAGCTTTGATAACAACTGAGCAAAAGGCTTAGAGATGTCTTTTTCGATGATCTTTCTTGCTTTTTTTATTGCTTTCATGAGGACACTCCTAGAAAATTCAGATATCGGGTAAAACCCTAACAGGGATTCAATAGGTCATTGTTACTTGACTGAGCGATTAATTTTTTTGTCATCTGACCTACATCTATGACTTTTAACATTTGTAAATTATCAGGCGCGGTAGGGTACAGATTGATTTGAGCAAACACGCTCTTTTCATTCCAAGCGGGTTCAACTCCCGCTCGCGTCGCCACCCAGCATTTCTTATAAAAAATTAGACAGTTATCTTGAAATGCTCTAACCCTTGCTCTGTCCAATGAATGCCATTGCGTTCTTCAACTTTGAACCAATGCCCAGCATCAGAGTCAGAGGGTTCAGACGCAATAGTGGTTATGGGGTTGGAACCTGCTTCACTGGCACGTGTATGCGGAGAACCAAAGTACATGCTTGGCGACTGATCGTCACTTGAATATCTAAACGCCCACATTTCTTTGCCATTGGTAAGTGCGCAAGAGATGCGCATGGGTTCATCTGAATTGCGTTTTTCCATGATGCTGGTCACATCGCGCAAGGTTGCTTGAAGAGCAGAGATAGGATCATGTATTAGGCCCTTGCTAAGTGCCACTAAAAATAATGCTTCACTGTCTGTGGTGCCTTCCCTGTGCGGGTAGTGCACATGGTCAATTAAGTCTTCTACATCTTTGCGGCAGTTGTGCCAGTTGCCAATCTTGCCGTTGTGCATGAAGGTCCAGTTTTGCCAAATAAACGGATGGCAATTGCTTCTGTTGACCGCAGTGCCAGTGGTAGCGCGGACATGCGCAAAAAACAACTTGGTGCGAATATGTGCTGCAAGCGAGCGAAGATTGGCATCGTTCCAAGCTGGCAGTACATCTTTAAATAGTCCAGGTGTTGTGCGTTGGGTGTACCAAGCCACACCAAACCCATCGCCGTTGGTGACCCAACTAGATTGGGTTGCAGCAAGGCTTTGACTCACTATAGAGTGATCTTGGTGAAACACTAAGTCTTCTAGGTAAATTTCTGGACCCGCGTAAGCAACCCATCTGCACATGCTGACCTCCGATAATGGATTTACAAGTCTATTGCATTAGTAGGGTGGCAAATTAGGTAACAGGTCATTGGGCTGACATAAATTACTATTACAAATGCTCATATGGATGGCGAAATAGCTAATTAAGGCTATTTCGAAGTGAATTCCTGATTGATTGAAAGTTGCAGATCCCAAAAGGAGGTTGCCAATGGACATGTCAGTAATTTCAATAGAAAGTTTGGCTATTAACTTCAGTCAAACACTTACCTCAAGGGGCTTTTACAAAGGAAGCCTCAGGCACTTTAGACCTTATCAATCAAGTGGCGTGCTGCAAAGTAACCGAGAGGTGCTTGGTTTAGTCCTGCTAGGTGAGTTATTGGTTGAGTTCTCCGATAGTCAATGGGTAATCGACATGGGGACTGAGTTTTTTCTGCCACCAAATGTCTATTTCCAAGCCACTGCTGGAGAGCAAGGTGCACATTTTCTTTTTGCTCGACAAAGAATACAACTTGACTATTAGATTTGAAAATTAAGAAATGAATGCTTAGCAATGTCAAATCAAGTTTGGCTGCCTGAAGATGCAGCATTATTGAAAGAGTTGCGTGAAACGGCTCAAATTGATATTTCAGTTTTAGCAGGTGTTTACTCATTATCTAAAACGCAAATAAAGCAACTTGAAGAAGGTGGCGATAGTAGCTTTTATAGTCCAGCGATAAAACTAGCTACAGGGCGCAAGCTACTGATGCATTTTGGTGTTGATGACTTGCCTGCCGGTAAAACTGACAATCAAAATAAAACTCCAAAGATCAAAATTCCATTAGCAAATCTTCTAGAGGAAATGGAGAACAAAAAAAATAAAAGTTATTTGCGTTTGCAAATTATTGCTGCAGTATTGACACTTCTAGGCTTTGCAGTATTGAATGCTTATTTTTCTGATGTGAACACTCAATCACTTTTAGAAGGCCTTCTAAATAAGTCATCACTCACTATGCAAAGTGATGCAGCGACTCTTGAAGGAATTGCTAATGGGACACCCGCAATAACCTCTAAAGAAACGACTGTAAAAACTATTTCCGTTCACCTCGAAAAATGTAAATGGGGGAGTGAACCTGTATCCATTATTGGCCACCAGCCTTATAAATCAGGTGACTATGTATACATAGTTGCAAATATAGACGCAGATATCTGCATAAGAGATTTCACAGGTAAGTCACAAATTTTGCAATTAAAAGGCAAGCAATCGCAGACAGTAAGGGGCCATCCACCTTTTGAAATTTTCAGCGATAGTTTGAGTGAATTCAAAATCTTTTATCAAGGTAATCTTTTAAAACTACCCAGAAACGATATCGTAAATATTACTTTGAAAGAACAAAGATATGAATGAAAAAAAAGATGGTTTAGAAAGTTTGGAAGTCAGTCATAACATCGTCATTGGGCAGGGCGTAACGTTTGTGGGTTCGATATCGGCAAGAGGCAAGGCTTTCATCAACGGTAAGGTCACGGGTGACATGTCTGTGGATGATTTACATGTAGGCAAGAGCGGGGTTATCAAAGGAAAAATCAAATCCCGCGAAATGGATATACATGGCGAAATCCATGACGATGTTTCATGTGCAGAGCATGTGCTTATTCATTCGACCGGATTGATAAATGGCAAACTGATCTATGGCGAATTAGAAATTGAAAAAGGTGGTCGCGTTACTGGCTCTATGAACCAAACAAACAACCGTCTCAATAATTCAAGATAATTTGCATATAAATTTAATTGCTATCTTCAATGGATTATTTTTGAAATGTAATGAGTTATTTGAAAATATATCCAAAGCGTATCTTTGCTACTTTAAACGTTGACGGCATCTTTGAAGGAGTGTTCACATTCCAGCTAGAGCAATATGGGTTACAGGCGAACGATAAAAAGTCTGATGTAAAGATTTCTCGAGATATTGGCGAATGGCACATCTGGTTGCAACCATTTGCTGGTTTAGACACACCTCAATTTAAGCTGTTTGCTGAAAGCCTAAATGACTATGTATTTTCAGTTTTGAAGTTGATCCCTATCCAAGAATCAAAAGGTTCCGAGCTGCCTTCGGTGGATGTGTTCTTTGATGATATTTACTTTGACATGACAGGGCAGGAGCCAGTCATACAGAAGGTATCAAATTAGCAAATACTTGATCTAAAAATTGCTGACGATGTCCGCATTGGCACGACAAACTCTTTGTGCCATTACTTTTGGAGAAGTATCGGTATGGACAGTCCCATCTCCAACTGGGCCTTTATAGTAGTATGTAGGTGTAGAAACACCATCTATTAATTCTTCTGATGCGTGCAACCAGTACTTTGGGCCGTTGAAGCAGTTTCCTGCAAAAGTGAACTCGGTTTCTTCTTTCAATGTAGCTACATTTTTTTCTTTCATCATTGCTTCTAATGCAAAAGGAACAAGTAATAGTGCCAAGATGATTGAAAAGAATAGTGGTGCACGTTTTTGTGTATTCCAAGAAAAATATTGCATAACTGTTTCTCCAAAATTTATGCACTTATCTTGCAATTCAATAATGTATGAACTGTGACAAGTATGGCCAAATCCAGAATGTTTTCTGGAAAACTCCATACATATCATTTCATTCCAAGCGGGTTCAACTCCCGCTCGCGTCGCCATAAGATTTTGTAAATACCTTTGGTTGGTCATTGACCTGACACATATTTTGATTACAAATGTTTTTGACGATATCGAAATAGCAAGTTCATGCCAACCACAAGGAGTAATACAATGTCAGAACAAAAAAATGATGAAGTACTTGAGATTGATACAGAATTCACTGATGACTTAGAAAGTCCTAGTGAAAGCCATCGCATGGCCGCGTACCACTTTAAACAGGCATATCTTCAACATGAACTTGCTGCATCTGCCTATGAAAGTGGAGACCAAAATGCAACTGATATGCATGCCTTCATCGCTTACCGTCACCAGCTCAATGCTGTGCAATTCGCTGAAATTGCAGTCATGGAAGTTCAGGGAATTGATGAAATCGAAGAAATTGAAGAATAATTAGAAGTTCCGATGGGGGAGTTAGGGGGATTGACGCATTGGATTACTCCCCCAATCTATCTACAGAATCGGTAATGATTCCATCCGTACCTAAAGCAATAAGAGTATCTGCAACACTTTGCTCGTTCACGGTGTAACTTAAACACCTCATTTTTTGGGCATGCACAGTTGCCACCAGATTTTTGTCCCATAGTTTGTAATTGCAAACTATGCAGGAGCACTCTAGTTCAAGCGCTGCTTCTAACCATCCATCCCATAGTGAGTGCAAAAGTAGCCCCCTTGGCAGCAAGGGCGCATTTTTTTTAGCCGCAACCAATGCTTCAGTTTTAAAAGAGGTGAGCAGCGGCGGTATGGATTCACCTTGCCATAGCCGTAAAGCCTCTTTAGCAACGATTGCACCCGTCATGGCTTCAGTGCCTGGAGTGGGTTTGATTTCTATGTTTAAAAAATAACCATGGTTGATACAAAATTTTGCAATGCCTTCAAGAGAAGGTAAGGCTTCACCAGCATAGGCCGTGGAATGCCAACTCCCAGCATCTAATTGAGTGAGATGTGACCAATCATGCGAACCGGCAACACCAGTGCCGTTCGTGGTGCGTTCCAAGTGTTCGTCGTGCAGTAAAAACACCACACCATCGAGGCTGAGTTTTGCGTCGCATTCAAACATGCGATAACCGAGTTTTGCACCAAGCTGGAATGCAGCTAAGGTGTTCTCAGGTGCCAGTTTACCGGCGCCTCGGTGTGCAATCCACTTGGGGTAAGGCCACGGTT
>Ga0214921_10007221_pt1 | contig 14881 bp, 13 predicted proteins | sample LL1505_MetaG_FD_177992 | JGI IMG/M metagenome (GOLD analysis project Ga0214921, IMG submission 177992) | Freshwater microbial communities from Lake Lanier, Atlanta, Georgia, United States - LL-1505 | ecosystem: Environmental > Aquatic > Freshwater > Lake | place: USA: Georgia | collected... | reverse complement strand
GTTGTATTATTTTGAGAAAACTGTTTAATAAATTCTCGGTCAGAATTCCCTGCACTAACGAAGAGGTGCCCGTGAATTGGTGCTGGGTAGTGTCTTTCTAACGAATCTCGATCTGAATTCCCCTTCTACAGAAGGGGAATTCAGATCGAGAACTGCTGATGTACACTAACTCAACTTCGCTTCGCCCGCCCTTAGTTTTACAAAAAGAGGAATCCAAAAACTACTTATAACTGGCTTTATTGTTGCACACCGCCACCTAAAGAATGAATGTATAGAGCTAAAATTTTGATGGTGTTATCATCGAGCCTTCCTTGCCAAAATGGCATAACTCCTGCTTTGGAATAGTAGATTGTTTTATAAACCTCATTGGCATCAGAAGAATAAAGCCAAATTTTATCGGTTAAATTAGGAGCACCTAATTGTTGATTGCCTTTTCCTTGAGCTCCATGGCAAGCAACACAATTATTGGCAAAGATTTTTGCCCCATTGTCGTTAGATTTTTCAAGCCCCGAAAGCGACCGAACAAAACTTGCCACATCTTTAATTTCATGAGATTTTAACACACCATCTAAACCAAAAGCGGGCATTTGATTGATTCTTGCCTTTTCGTGCCCAGAACGAATGCCATAAAGAAGAGTTTGATAAATATCTTCAACTTTACCGCCCCAAAGCCAATCATCGTCGTTTAAATTGGGATAGCCAAAACCTCCTTGGTGCCCTCTGCCATGGCATGCCGAACAATTTTCGTAAAAAGCAGATTTACCAGCATTTAAGACAAATTGCATTAACTGTTGATTTTGTTTAATTTCAGAAAAAGAGGAAGAATTAATTTGTTGTAAATATTGCTGTTTTTTTTCATCGACTTTTTTTTGAGCTTCTTGTAATTGCGAAAATTTACTCCAATTTAAAGAACCCTTAGAATTGCCAGAAATTGTTGGCCAAGCAGGATAAAAAAACCAATAAATAAATGCCCAAATTATGCAAATAACCCAGACAATAAGCCACCATCTTGGAGCAGGAATGTTGTATTCGGATATTTCGTCCCAGCTATGACCTGTAGTTGAGTGTTTTGTTTGATTTTTTTGATTATCTTGTTTATTTTTGTTAATCATTTTGCTTATTTTTTTGTTCTAGATTATCGTCGTTTAAAGGTATTTTAGAATAATCATCAAATTTTTGTTTTTGTTTTTTTTGCAAAGCTCTATAAGTTATAAAACAAAAAATAGTAAAAAACAATGTAGTTACTATGGCGGAAGAATGTTTAGAAATAAAATTTAATAAACTATTAAACATAGTTATTTTTTATCTATTTTTGATTTGATATTTTCATATTCTTTGATAGTTAAAGGCTGAAAATTGGCAAAATCAACCATAGTGCCCAGCACTTGCAAATAGGCAACCAAAGCATCCATTTCGGAAACTTTATTAGGATTGCCGTCAAAATCATGCATTGTTACTTTTTGACCATATCTTGTTAACAAACCTTTGTTTTCTTTATCAACAGAAGCTTGCACAATAGCATCAGAAACGGCATTTTGAATCATTTCGTTAGTATATGGCACACCAATTTTTTGCAAAGTTTGCATATGAGAAGCAACAGAAACAAGATTAGCCTCGTTTTCGATTAAAAATTTATAACCAGGCATAATAGATTCTGGCACCACACTTTGAGGCTTAATAAGATGACGAACATGCCATTCATCGGAATATTTGTTGCCAATTCTAGCTAAATCGGGGCCAGTTCTTTTTGAACCCCATTGAAATGGGTAATCATACATACTTTCAGCCGCAATAGAATAGTGACCGTATCTTTCAACCTCGTCGTTTAAAACCCTAATTTGCTGAGAATGACAACCATAACAACCTTCTCTTTTATAGATTTTAGCACCCAACAATTCAAGAGGAGTATAGGGCCTCATGCCCTCAACTTTTTCAATGGTTGTTTCAAGACGAAAAAGAGGAGCTATTTCAATTAAACCGCCAATAGAAATAACAATAGCGGTTAAAATTAATAGTAAAATAGAATTTTTTTCAATTTTATGATGATGTTTTAGCATAATAAATAATTTAAAATCGACAATATTTTAGGTTAAACAAAAAAATAAAACAATATCTTTTTTTGAAATTTAAATCATGATTAATTTTTACCATTCTTTATTTTAATCAATAAATAATACCATTTTCCATAAATAAATACCGCATTCTAACTTCATCTTTTTGGTTAAAAAGCTTCAAAAAGCATCTGTCTGTATAGGTATACAGACAATCGTTTTTTAAAGTTTTTATCTCAAAAATATTTCGTTATAATGTGGTATTTATTTATGGAAAATGGTATAACACAATATTAACAACAAAATACTAAATGGCAACAAGCCAAATTTAGCATAAACACTATGTAATTGACTTTTTTGCACCACAACATCAAGAAAACCCTCGGTTTGCAACGGAATTTGATTGAGAATATTGCCATATTCGTCGATATTTGCCGAAATGCCAGTGCCAGCAACTCTTAACATTGGTAAACGATATTCTATCGCCCGCATTTGAGCATGAGCTAAATGTTGATACGGGCCAATTGTGCTACCAAACCAACCGTCATTAGTGAGATTAATTAAAATATCGGGCAGTTTATTTCTATTAATAATTTGAGTTCCAAAAATAACTTCATAACAAATTAATGGCGAAAAAGTAAAATCATTGCCAAGCAAGGTTTGAGGCCCTAAACCTTGCGAAAAACTCACCGCTCCGCCAGTTATTTTGTTGATTTCTTCACTTAAAAACAAAAAATTAAGATATTTTTGCAACGGCACATACTCGCCAAAAGGCACCAAATGATGCTTGTGATATAATTGAATTCCTTGCTGATTAAGATTAAAAGCACTATTAAAAACTTGTAAATCAGAGTTTTGATAATCAACATAAACCAAACCAGAAATCAAAGAGCCAGCGGGCGGGATTGCCGAATTTAGAGCTTTTTGCAGTTGCTCTTTATTTAAACTAGAAATCACAAATGGCACAGCGGTTTCTGGCCATATAACCGCATTGAGATGATCGTTGTTTTGACTGAGTTTGAGATGTTTATTGAGGTTGTTGATTTTGTCTTCTTCTTCCCATTTTGCAGATTGCGGTATGTTTGCTTGCACCAAACGAAATTGCCATTTTTTGCTCTCACCAGATTTTGTTTGATGCAAACGAACATAGCCATATATTGCAGAAACCAACAAAACAAATAAAGCAACAATGATGTATTGCCAATGCTCTTTCTTTTTCTTTTTTAAAAACAACACAAAAGGTAAAAAACTGCAAAAACACAGCAAAAAACTTATGCCATAAACCCCAAAAAGATCGGCGGTTTGAGCGATATATGGCATTGATAAGCTAATATAACCAAGTAAATTCCAAGCAAAACCACTAAACAAAGTAGCTCTTAAACCTTCACTTGCAAGCCACAAAGCACTAAATAACAAACATTTTTGCCAAATATTTAATGTAATTTTTTTGATAATCAGAAAAAAAACTAAAAAAGATAAAGCATAATACAAGCTAAGCAAAGCTGGTATAAGAGTTATGGCAAAAGGTATAAGCCAAGCAAATTGCTTAGCATCAACCAAAAGAGAGGCAGAAATCCAGTAAATACTACTTACGAAAAAACCAAATGCAAAACAAAAACCCAACCAAAAAGCCTGTTTTTTACTTTCTGCATTGTTAAGTAAAAAAAAAATATAACTTACCGAGCAAAATAAAACAGGCCAAAAATTAAAAGGAGCAAAAGCTAATGTTAATAAGCAACCAAAAGCAATTGCTTGTAAATTTTTTGATATTTTTAAAAAATTAGAAAATTTTTGGCAAATTTTTATCGCAACAGAAAAAGCCATATTTATATTATTAGAACTTTTCAACGGTCATATAGCCACGGTATTGCTTGCCGTCTTTGGTATTCATGGCGGAAACAATATTACTTAAAGAAACCCATTGCCATTGATTTTTATGCAAAGCAGCATCTAAAACCAACACTTCATCGCTATCTTGTTGATAAGCAGACACTAAAGACATATGACCTCTAGTTTTATTTTCTAAAACCAAACCGTCAAAATTTATTACTAAAAAAGAATTATCGTCGTTGATTACCTTTTTAACGATGTCACGAAATTTATTAGGATCGGAGTTTTTTTGATAATAAACTGTTGTTTTTAAAGAATAGGCGGTTTTTAAGATTTTAGCAAAATCACCCAAGCTCATGCCAGGATCGTATTCGTTATTTTTATTTGTTTTTTTAAATTCAATAACTTCTTGATGCTTAATTTTATTGGTTTTATCATTAAAGAAATTATCTTGACTAAACAGAGGAAAAGGTATAACCTCACCATTGGGCTTAATTGTTTGATGAGTTATTTGATTTGAAATGTCTGGATAATTAAAAACATTTAACAATGTGGTGGCAACAGCAACGGCACAATAAATTGGGTTATTTTGCGATTGATAAAAATTAACTAATTGATAAAAATCATTTTTATATTGGCTAGTTTCAAATTTTTTGATACCATTAGGTGAATTCCAAACTTCAACAGCAAAAGAATTGCCAAAGCTAAGAAAAAACACAAGAAAGAACATTTTTATAATATGTTTCATAAATTAAAAGATGATATTTGTAATTTAGAGGTAGTAAAATTGTTAGATTTTTTTATTAATTTTCTGGAAAAAGAAAAAAAATTTAGCCACAACACCGTGCAAGCATATCGAAACGACCTTCATAATTTTATTGATTATCTTTTTAAAAGTAAAGACCAAATTATTAGTTATGAAATAATTAGTAATTTAAATATTTATGATTATCGCAGTTGGTTTGGCGATAGATTAAACAAAGGATACAGTAACAATTCTAATGCCAGAGCTTTTGCGGTTTTGCGGTGTTTTTTTACTTTTTTACAAAAACAAAAAATAATAGTTAACCAAGAAATTTTTAAACTAAACAGTCCAAAAACTGCCAAAAAAATTCCTAAACCATTAGAGCACTGCCAAATAGAAAATATTTTAAATAATTTAGATGATTTATTTACAAAAGAATGGCAAGTTTATCGAGAAAAATTGATTATCTTGCTAGCATATGGCTGTGGTTTGCGAATTTCCGAAATATTAGCTCTTACGAAGAGCGATTTTGCCAATCAAGAACACCTGATTATTTATGGCAAAGGTGCCAAAAAAAGACTGGTGCCGATTTTGCCTATTATTAATGATTATGCGCAGAAATATTTTAACTCTTGCCCATTTTTGCTAAAACAAGAAGATAAAATTTTTGTTAATTCAAAAGGTGATTTATATAACAGAAGATTGTTTGCCAACACAATGATAAAAATTAGAAGAAAACTAAATTTACCAAAAAATGCCTCCGCCCATAGCCTTCGACATTCGTTTGCTACCGTATTATTAGAAAATAATGCCGATTTACGAACCATCCAAAAACTACTTGGGCATAGCAATTTATCTACCACCGAAAGATATACCAAAGTCAACAAACAAAAACTACTTGCCGACTTTCATAAATTTAGCGAAAGATAAAAAAATAAAATTATTGGCAAAATTATTGGCTAGAAACGAGCATCCAAAGAGCTTTTTCGTGAATTTTGGCTCTTTGAATAAAAATATCAGCGGTCGATTCGTCTTGTTCTTCTTGAGCGGTTTTGATGAATTGATGAAGTTGCTTAATAATTGATTCGTTATCAGCAATTAAATCGAGCAACATTTCAGAAGCATTAGCTTGAAAATTAGCTTTTTTAAAACTAGTAAGATGAGAGAAATTTTCGAAAGAACCATCAACTTTGGCACCTAAAGATCTGATTCTTTCTGCTATCTCATCGATAGCAGAAAATAAATCTTCGTATTGCAATTGAAATAAATCATGCAGAGGTTTAAAATTTTGCCCAACCACATTCCAGTGATAGTTTTGAGTTTTTAGCAATAAAACATAAGAGTTTGCTAAAAATTTTTGCAAATTTGCCAAAGTATGATGATTTTTCATAAAAATTATAGAGATTTGATGTTATATTTTTTAACTAGATAAGCCATAACACTAGATGCTTCTTCGTTAGTGAGTTTTCTGTCAAAAATAAGAACTTCTGAGATAAAGCCTTTGTATCTGCCACTTGTATTTCCATCTGCATTATAACCACCACCAATATTTAGTTGAGAATAAGCAAGCTTATTAATATCAGAGACATCGAAAGCAAGACTACCAACAGTTATTGGAGTATTTAAAGATGAGTTCTGATAAATTCGGATATCAGACAATGTTGGTGCATTAGTAGAGGAAGAATCTACAGCAACACCAAAAACATAATCAGTGCTTGGTTTCATATCATATGAAGCATTTGTTGAATAAGCAACTCCTGCCCCCGTAGTACAAGCATTTACACCATGTTCCCAAGAGAATTTAGCTTTAGTTTTGCAAACAACAGAAGCATCGCCACCAATATATACTGAGGGACCAATATTACCACTTGCAGCTGTTCCAATTTTAGAAAATTGCATAATGTTTCTATTTGTATCAGCAGAATAGTCTGGATCGGTTCTATAAACAGCAAAAAATGAAAAATCTTTTTTACCAACAGCAAGTGGCATAGTTACAGAGTTAATCGAGCTAAACCAAGAAGTAGCGGCACCATCAAAATAAATGCTTGGCAAACCAGCTAAACCAGAATTATGATACATTGGCCCTCTGTTATCACCAATAGTGCCAGTTACAGAATAGTCTTTAGTGGCACAATTACCACCTTGAGCATATTCTAAAATAACTTTATCAGCTTCAACATCTTGAGGGCTAGAATCTTTCCATAATCTAACAACTTGCCTGTGTTCTGGCATAATGTAAGAAGAAGAAGGAGTATTGCCAGAAGGGTTAGCAGCGGCAGAAAATGCTCTACTTGTCGAAGCTAAATCAACATTAGCAGCAGTAGCGCTAGCACAAGAGCTAGAAAAAACTCCTTCGGCAGTGGCATCAAACCAAGCGGTGAGATTACGAATTGAATTAACATCAGAAGATCTGGTTAAAGATCTGGCAGTGTTGAGCTTCATGGCCCGAACCAATCTAGAACTTTGAGTAATACCTGCAATTAAAATGCCAATAATTAGCACCACTACCGACAGCTCAATTAAAGAAAAGGCTTTTTTAAAATTTTTGTTAAGAGGTTTGTTTATCATAGATAAAAAAATATTTTAGTTGTTATACCATCTTTCATATTTAAATATATAAAGAACGAAATCATTTTTAATTTTAAATTAAATATTAAAATTAATAAATATAAAGTCATTTATGCATTTAAATATGAAAAATGGTATTAGATAACGATTAATTTTGTGAGATAAAATTTAAGATGCAAATATTTTTTAACTAGTTGTGTTATTTTGAGAAAAAAAATACTAAACAATTTTGGTATAATACCATTTCTCATCTCTAAATGCATAAATAACTTTTTTTGCCGAAATATTTTGGTTTTCGATGTCAATTTTAAAAATTAAAAGAAAAAGGGAAATAAATCTTTACAAAATGTAATTGCATTATCAAAATCAACATTTAATATTTAAGTAAATTATTTAGATAAATTAATACCAAATTTCAATCAACTATGTCAAAAGAAGATCTTCTCACTATGAACGGCATCATTACCGAAGTTTTGCCAAACACCATTTTTCGAGTTGAGCTTGAAAACGGTCATCACATTATAGCTCATGCCTCTGGCAAAATACGAAAAAACAAAATCAGAATTTTGAAAGGCGATAAAGTAGAGGTAGAAATGACCACTTACGATCTTAATAAGGGCAGAATTGTTCGCAGAAATGTTTAATTAATCACCTCACCCAACTATGAAAAACCTGCTTATTGTTGAATCTCCCGCCAAAGCAAAAACCATCGCCAAATATTTAGGGCCAAACTACCAAGTTGTTGCCTCTTTTGGTCATATCCGCGACTTGCCAAGCAAAGATGGCTCTGTTGATCCGAAGCAAGATTTTTTGATGCATTATCAAGTTTCTGCCAAATCTACCAAACATGTGCAAAACATTGTAAGTAAAGCAAAAGAAGTCGAAAAAATAATTCTCGCTCCCGATCCAGATCGCGAAGGAGAATCGATCGCTTGGCATATTTTAGAAGTGTTAAAACAAAAAAAAGCTATCAACAGCAAAACTTTAATCGAAAGAGTAGTTTTTAATGCCATCACTAAAAATTCAGTTTTAGAAGCCATCAAAAACCCGCGAGAAATCAATTTAGATCTCGTTAATGCTCAACAAGCCAGAAGAGCTCTTGATTATTTAGTTGGTTTTAATTTATCACCAGTTTTGTGGCGAAAACTACCCGGTAGCAAATCGGCAGGCAGAGTGCAATCGGTTGCTTTACGCATTATTTGCGATAGAGAACAAGAAATAGAAAGCTTCCAAACCATAGAATATTGGAGCATTAACTTGCAGTTAAGCACAGAAAATAAACAAGATTTTTTGGCTAATTTAGTTGAATATCAAGGCAAAAAACTAGAAAAATTCTCACTAAACAACCAAAATCAAGCTCAAGAAATATCGCAAAACCTGCAAAACAAGCAATATGCAGTAAGTAAAATCGAAAAAAAACAAAGTAAACGAAAACCATATCCTCCATTTACCACTTCTTCTTTGCAACAAGAAGCAGCCAGAAAACTTGGTTTTTCTGCCAGCAAAACTATGTTGATCGCTCAAAAACTCTACGAAGGCATCGAAATTAACGGCAACTCTTTAGGCTTAATCACCTACATGAGAACCGACTCTATTCATATCATTAACGAAGCAATAAACCAAATTCGCCAAGTGGTGCAAAACAATTACGGCCCTAATTACATTCCAAAAACTGCCAATGTTTTTAAAAGTAAAGTAAAAAATGCCCAAGAAGCCCACGAAGCAATTCGCCCGACCGACTTTAATTTTGAACCAGAAAAAGTCAAAAATTTCTTAGAAAATGATTTTTTTGCTCTCTATAACCTAATCTGGAAACGAACCATCGCTTCGCAAATGTCGGAAGCGGTTTTTGATCAAGTTGTGGTTGAAATTATCACTCAACCAGATTTTGCCAAGGCAAGAGCAGTTGGTTCGGTGTTGCAATTTGATGGTTTTTATAAAGTCTACAAAGAAGATCAAGACGATAACCAAAACGAAGACGAAGAAAAGCAACCTTTGCCAATAATGCAACCAAACCAACAATTAGATTTACTAAAAGTTCATACCAAACAGCATTTTACCGAGCCTCCTCCCAGATATTCTGAAGCGAGTTTGGTAAAAAAAATGGAAGAACTTGGCATTGGCAGACCTTCTACCTATGCTTCGATTATTTCTGTTTTGCAAGATCGCGGCTATGTTGTTTTAGAAAAAAAGAGATTTTTTCCCGAAGAAAGAGGCAGAATTGTCACCACTTTTTTAAAAGAATTTTTTAGCAAATATGTAGAATTCGATTACACCGCCAACCTAGAAGACGAGCTCGATAACATTTCTAACGGCAAATTAAACTGGAAAAATTTTTTACAACATTTTTGGCTCACTTTTTTTCAAAACATAGAACAAGTTCAAGCCAAGCCTTTTATTGAAGTCATCGAAATTCTCAAAAATAAATTCAGCGAATATATTTTTAAAAAAGATGCTAATACTGGCCAAATTCTCAATAAATGTCCAAGTTGTCAAACTGGCGAATTAAATTTAAAAATCGGCAAATTTGGGGCTTTTATCGGCTGTTCAAACTATCCAGAATGCAAGCATATTAAACCAATGTTTAGCGGCGGAGATGCCGAAGCTAATCAAATAAACACCGCCGAAACCAAATGTTTAGGCGAAGATCCCACCACAAAACTGAATATTTTACTAAAAAGCGGGCCTTATGGCTTTTATTTAGAACTAGAAAATTCTAACTCAGAATCTCAAAATAGCAAAAACAGCAAAAAAACCAAGCCAAAACGAGTGTCGTTGCCAAAAAATTTACAACCAGATAGCATAACCCTAGAAACAGCGATTTCATTGCTTTCTTTACCAAGAGAAATTGGCATTTATCCACAAACAAAAGAAAAAATTATTGCCAATATTGGCCCTTATGGCCCTTATTTGTTGCACAACAAAAAATTTATTTCGGTCAAAGAAGATAATATTTTAGAAATCGGCTTGAATCGGGCAATCGATCTCATTGCTCTTGACCAAGAAAAACCGCCAAAAAAAACTTTTAATAGTAAAAAAACAACCAAGAAAAAATAATGGCTTTTATTTTTGATTTAGCTATTGTTTTTAGCTTTTTTATTTTAAATATCCTTGCCTATCATAAAAATTTTGGCAAAAATTCTGCCGAAAACTTTCTTTTTTTATTGTTATCTTGGTTGTTAATCTTTTTTTTATTATTTTTTTATGCTAAAAATGATGGCAATCTTTTGCATTTAGCACTATTTTTATTGCCTTGTTTTACAAGTATTTTATTTTTACCAAAATTTTCTAACACCAAAATTATTAATTATTTACATAATAGCAAAAATTCTTATGTCATTTTTCTTGCAAGCGGTGCTTTAATTTTAACCGCTCTATTGGCGATTTTGCTGTTATTTATTTCTTTTTCAACACAAATCAAGCAAAATATCGCCCACAATAAACAGCAATATTTCGCACAAATCAAAGAAAATCCCTTGCTAGAAAACTCTCATAGTACACATTTAGCAGTGCAAAAATTTTATTTAAAAGAAGATTTATCTCTTAAAAATACTTCTCATTCATCGCCTCTTAACACCAAACAAATCGCAGTGCTTGACCCATTTTTTTTGCATCACGAACTATTGATTTTAATGATTTGTCTTTTGCTTATTTTACGATCAAGTTATTAAAACCGCACTTCGATCTAAATTCCCCGAACTAACGAAGGGGTGGATTTTTTTGCGATAGCAAAAAAAGACCAAGGTAGTGTCGGCAAGCAGAACTCGGATATTCCCCTTCTGTAGAAGAGGTGGATTTTCGCATAAGTGAAACTTATGCGAAAAGACGGGGTAGTGTCGGCAATGCACGGCAGGATCTCTTCGAAAAAACATCGGCGATCGCCTCCCAACACTACCCCGGCCGTTTCACGGCCACCCCTTCTACAGAAGGGGAATATCCGAGTTCTGCTTGCAAACACTACCCCGCCCGCTATCGCTTGCACCCCTTTTGCAAGAAGGGGAATTTAGATCGAATGTGGTTTTAGTTAGCAAAAAGTTTAAAAGTCGATAAAAATTTATCTTGCAATTAAAAGAAAGTTTGTTGAAAATAATTATTGTCTAAACCCTATCTTTTTAAAGAAAAAATAACACTACTTGGTTTATGCCAAACAATATTGACGATTATTACAAAAGAATTGCCGATTTAGCAACTGCTGGTGGCACCAAAAAAGAAACCTCATTAAGAAAGGCCTTTCTTGAAATGGTCGAAAAATATGCCAAAGAAAAACAATTAGTCGTTGTTGATGAAATAAATCAATTAGGCACCAGAAATATTCCTGATGCAGGCTTGCAAAATTCTCTTGGTTTAAATTTTGGCTATATCGAAAACAAAGATATTTACGACGACATCGAAACAGAAATTCTCAACAAAATCAACAGAGGCTATGATTTAACCAATATTATTTTTGAAAATAGTCAATGGCTTGTTTTATATCAAAACAAGCACCGAGTCTGCAAAGTTTATATCGGAGAATCCGATCTCATCAACCACAAAATCAGCAAGGCAGAATTTGAGCAAACAATCAAGCAATTTATAGATTTTGAGCCACCATTTATTAGTCAATTTAAGCAAGCTCTAGAAAAATTTAAAGAACAAATTCCCGAAATTTCAACTATTTTAAAAAAATTAATTGTCGCTCAATATCAATCAAATCAAGATTTTACCAATAAAGTAGCAATATTTTTACAAGATTGCAAAGATGCCATAAGCAAAGAAATTTCTTCTGACGATATCAACAATATGATTGTTCAGCACATTCTTACCAAAGATATTTTTGATGCCATTTTTGACGACCAACAATTTCATAAATATAACTCAATTGCCAAAAGTATCGATGCAATCACCAATAGTTTTTTTACCAGAGAAAAAGAAATTGAGCTAACCAAATCAATTCGCAGTTATTATCAAACCATCATCTACACCTCAAAAGCAATTCACGATCACAGGCAAAAGCAGAGTTTTCTTAAAACTATTTACCAAGAATTTTACAAGGCCTACAACCCTGCCAAAGCCGATCGCCAAGGTATTGAATATACTCCAATCGAAATTGTTAGTTTTATGATTGAAATGACCGACTTGCTGTTGTTTTGGCATTTTAATCAAAATTTATCAGATAAGGGGGTTGAAATTCTTGATCCATGCACTGGCACCGGCATTTTTATTAGCGAATTGCTCTATCGCATTTCGCATTATCCTAGTTTTGACCACAAATTTAACGAAGAAATTTTTTGCAACGAAATCGATATTTTGCCTTATTATATTGCGAATTTAAACATCGAATATATTCGGGCTCAAATCAAAGGCAATTACAAAGAATTTCAAAATATCGTCTTGGTTGATACTTTACACAATACTGCCTCATTAACAAATAGCCAATATGATAGCAGAACCCAATTGTTCTCCGAAGAAAATCGCCAAGCTTTCAATGAAAATAATCAAAAAATTAAACAGCAAAACAAAACTAAACTCAAAATTATTCTTGGCAACCCGCCTTATAATTCTAATCAACAAAACGAAAACGACAACAACAAAAATTTTTCTTATCCGCATATCGATAACAGAATCAAAGAAACCTACATTGCCAAATCAACCGCCCAAAAAACCAAGCAGTTCGATATGTATAAAAGATTCATCAGGTGGGCAAGCGACAGAATGGACGATCAAAAAGGCGGTATCATCGCTTTTATCACCAACAATGCCTATCTTTCTGCCAAGCAAGATGATGGCTTTCGGGCTTGTGTTGCCGAAGAATTTGATTATGCTTATTTTGTTGACTTAAAAGGCAATTCAAGATTGCACGGCGAAGAGGCAAAAAAACAAGGCGAAAATGTTTTTAACATTCGGGTTGGTTGTGGTATTATGTTTTTGGTAAAAAACGGCGATAATCCAATAGACAACAACAAGCATCGTTGCCAAATAAAATATCTTGCTGTTGATGATTATGCTAGCAAAAAAGATAAACTTAATTTACTTAGCCAAATGGCGGTGCAAATTGCTAATAATGTTAGTTTACGAACATATAGAGAAGTTATAGAGCAAAAATTTAATAAAATCACTCCAAGCAAACAATATCAATGGCTGGGGCAAGTTGAAAATGATTGGCAAAATCTCGTTCCTCTGATTAGCAAAGATTGCAAAAACAACAAAACCGGGGCAAATGCAATTTTTAAGCTTTATTCACTTGGGGTTGCAACCAATAGAGACAAGTGGGTTTATGATATTAATAAAAAAAATTTAGCTAAAAAAGTAGAAAAATTTATTGAAATATATCATCAAGAATTAGAAAAAAACGAGGCAGAAATTATAAGAATTAATGCATTAAAAAAATCTCACGATGGCAAAAAAAATCAAAATGGCGAGCTTACAACCTATTATTTAGAGCATAGACAATGGGAATATTCATTAAGTGGCAAAATTAAGTGGAGCGAAACATTAAAATCATTTCTTAAAAGAAAACAAAAATTAAAAATTGATAAATCTTGCATCAAAGAAGTATTATATCGTCCTTTTTGCAAAAAATATATATATTATTCTTATGGAATGAACGACAGACCTGCATTATTTAACAAGATATTTCCTAATCAAAACACCAAAGAAAGAGTTATTTCTTTTGATAACAGAGGCATGCATCGAGCTATTATAGCAGATTGCTTGCTTGATCTACACACCAACGGCGATTCCCTTGCTATTCCACTGCATATTTATCGAGATGGCGAAACGAAAATGCCAAATTTAAGCGATTATGGCAGAAAAATTTTTACCGACAACTATCAGCAAGCAACAGACGAGCAGATTTTTTATTATTGTTATGCAGTGCTAAATCAACAGCAATATCAAGAAAAATATCAGCAAAATTTAAAGGTCGATCTCCCCAGAATTCCGCTCTTGCCAAACTTTTTACAATTAGCAGAACTAGGCAAAAAATTAGCCGATTTTCATATAAACTACGAAGAGGCAGAAAAATATCAACTTGAATTATATGAAATTCCGCAAAAAAACATCGACGAAGCCAATAAAATTGCCCTAAAAAGAGATTTTAAGCCAAATATTTATCTAAAAATCAATAAAGAGCAAGGCGAAATCAAGCTCGACGATTATCACATTTTAAAAGGCATTCCAAAACAAGCTTTCGACTACACAATTGGCAATAAATCTCCGCTCGAATGGGTATGTAGCGGTTTTTTACCGCCAAAATATGATTTAACAGAAGAAAACGAGCAACTCTTGGCCGAACTAGACGAATATAACTGGCAAGAAGTAAAGGAGCACTTGCTTGATTTAATACCAAGGCTAATAACCGTTTCACTTGAAAGCCAAAAAATTTTACAACAAATTAATGATGTTTAGTAATACCATTTACATAAATAAATAAAGCACTTCGATCTAAATTCCCCGCACTTTTGCAAGCAGATCTCGGATATTCCCCTTCTTGTAGAAGGGGTGGATTTTCGCATAAGTGAAACTTATGCGAAAAGACCAAGGTAATGTTGGGAGCCGATCGCAGATGTGTTTTCGAAGAGATCCTACCGTGGCTTGCCGACACTACCCCGTCGACCTTCGGTCGCCACCCCTTCTGCAGAGGCAGTGTTAAATATCTAGCCATGCATTTTACGATCACCGATAATTAGTTTTTTGTTAAAAAAGAGGA
>Ga0214921_10007220_pt1 | contig 14882 bp, 10 predicted proteins | sample LL1505_MetaG_FD_177992 | JGI IMG/M metagenome (GOLD analysis project Ga0214921, IMG submission 177992) | Freshwater microbial communities from Lake Lanier, Atlanta, Georgia, United States - LL-1505 | ecosystem: Environmental > Aquatic > Freshwater > Lake | place: USA: Georgia | collected... | reverse complement strand
CCTGTAATTTATACATAAAAACCTCATTTTCTTCAGCAGTATCACGCGTTACTGGTCCTAACTTTGACATATCTAAATTATGTTTCTTATCTATAAAAGGCTCATTATTACGATTGTCTATAATTCTACTAATATCATGTACCTGATTCCCCGGATTCCCCGAATTTGTCGAAGTTTGTCTTTTCTGATATGGGTTTATATCAGGAATAATATTATTTGACATTTTAACCGGGCGATTACCATAAAGCTCCTGATCACGAGATAATGCCTGCATATTTGGCTTTTTCATCGCAGGTGCTATTGCGTTTTCTCTAGCCATAACAGGAGGTGAGTCATCGGCTGGAATTAATTTATAACGTTTCGTATAAACTTCTTTAATACTATTTAAGACAGCAATATTTTTTCTTTCAAATGGTATATTCGGTTTATCATGACATTCTGCATTCACTTCCATCATAAATTCATATATATTATCTTTTAATTCTTTTATTTCTCGATCTTGATTAATCCTAAAATTATATTTATCTTCAAAATATTTCTTGGAAATATTCACTAAAAGATTCAGATTTTTGTCTGAATAAAATTTACTCATTTCTATTTCTTTTTAATTTTTATATAAGGCAAACTCTTATATATTTTATTTATATATACTAAATGGAAGAAGACTTTTATAAGAAAGCAGTTATAAAATTCCCCGAAGATTATGTCGATGAAGAAACTAAATATACTAGAGTCGTCGTCGATAGTCGCGTCAGAGATAAAACCTTATTCCCTAATCCAAATTACTATGATGTTCCCTTTGAAGATGATATAAATGATGTTAAGACTGCTAAGCTTATTTATATAGATATACCAATGTCCTTATATCTTATAAATGCAAACTTCAATACGATTTATTTTAATATAAATTCAAATTCTTATATGGCTACCATTCCAAATGGAAATTATACCGCTACTGAATTAGCCACCATAATAACATCACAAATGAATGCCACTGTATCTGCTGCTTCCGTCGCAACTACTTTTACAGTCTCATACATTCCCCGATTAGATAACTTTACATTTGAATCAGACAGACTAGCATTCAGTCTATTATTTGCAGGAAAACCCCGTAATCTCGCTATTTTATTAGGATTCTCTGATATGAAAACACAGTATACATCAGATACAAATCGCGAGATTAGTTCTGAATTTCGCAAAAATTTTAATTATAATAACTATATTATTATGGATATAGAACAATTTGATATGTTAAAGAGTATTGATCGTGATTTAAATAAATCATTTGCTATGATTCCTAACAGTTCTACTAATTTAAATATAATTGATGAATTAAATATTATTAAACATTTTTCTCCATCCATTCCTAGATTGAATAAATTAAGGGTTAGATTATATGATCGTTTTGGTAATCCATATGACTGTCAAAATATGGATCATCGGTTTGAAATAGTGTTTACTAGTTTTAAACAAAAAAGAAAATATATGCATTAAATAAGAAAAACCTATAATATGACTATGCCGATTACTCTATCAGCTTTGATTAAGGATTTTATTGTTACACATAAGAAGCTATTTATTAGTTATATTGTGGTTTTAATTATTATTCCGATTCGAGATATAGGCATATCTCATATTATTGGTAAAATTCTAGGGTCTCTCCGTGAAAAAAATATAAGCTATTATTATATTTATGTATTATTTGGAGCCTTAATTCTTATTCAAATAGGTGCAACGATTAATGAATTTATAGATATAGAATTATTTCCAGTATTCCAAAAATATGTATCCTTAAAAATATTAACCTATGTATTTGAACAGAGTAGTGTCAATCTTCAGGATATTTTTAATGGCAAAATCCTATCCACTATAGCTCACTTTCCTAAGACATTATATAATTATATGGATTCCTTCAAATCTAATTTCTTACCACAGTTTCTTGTATTTACTATCGCTCTTGTCTATATAAGTTTAGTACATAAATATCTAGGATTCATTGTACTCGGAATCATCATTATCTATTATTTCCTAGCATATAAGACAATGACACAGTGTAATGGCTTGGCTGAAATCCGAGAAAAGAATTTAATTACGATGAATGAGAATATAGATGATGTTTTATCCAATATAGTCGGAATACTCAATTCAAATACTAAAGACACAGAGTTACGAAATTTAGCAGCATATTTTGATCGATATCAGGAATTAAGTTTATTAACGATTAAATGTACGATCAAATATAAATTTATATTAATGCCAGTATTACTATTTTCACTATTAGCATTTATTACCATTGGATATCAATTATGTATGCAGAAGAAACTTAAAATCGAAGGATTTATAGTATGTATTATTATTTATCTCTATATATTTAATTCTATTATTGGAACAATAGATGATTTTAGAGATGCATCTTTACGCGACGGCATGTTAAAAGAGAATATTAAGATATTTAATTCCATGCCAATAGAACATACAAATCAAGGACCCATTACAAATCCTTCTCCAAAATCATATCTATATTTTGATCATGTAAATTATAGTTATGGGCAAGCAGATACCCAAACACAAAAGATCGTATTAAAGGATTTTACACTAGATGTTAAACAAGGTGAGAAATTATTAATTATTGGGCAAATTGGTAGTGGTAAAACCACTATATTAAAATTATTAATGCGCTATAAAACACCGATGAGTGGACATATCTATTATCGTGGCACACCTTTTGAAAATATATCTCGTGAAGAGATCCGTCATAAAATAGGATATATCCCACAAACGCCTATCTTGCTAAATCGTACACTCTATGAAAATATAGTATATGGCGCTGACGCCGGCGCCGAAGGCTCGCCAACAAAACAGGATGTAATAAATATGATTAAATATTTACAGTTAGATCATATATTTACAGAAGATCGCCTTGATCAAATGGTAGGTAAACATGGCTCTAAGTTATCGGGTGGACAACGTCAAGTGGTATGGATTTTGCGTGTATTAGTGCAAGATCCAGAGATATTATTAATGGATGAGCCGACATCAGCTATTGATAAAGAGACAAAAACATTTATCGACAGATTATTTAAGTTAGTCATGCAAAATAGGACGGTGATTATCGTATCACATGATGAATATATGTCCAAAATAGTAGATCGTACAATTAAATTAGAAAATGGCACTTATTCTTAGGAACTCATAAAAACAAAAACACAAAAATCTTATTTTTATTTTATTTGTATAAATTAAAACAAAAACATGATCCCCCAAATCACGCTAAATTCATTAATCCGTGAATTTTTGGCAAGTAATAAGAATTTATTTATCGGTTATATAATCGTACTTATTATTACTCCGATTCGAGATATTGGCATACCTCATATTATAGGGAAAATATTAGAATCACTGCGTAATAAGAATATAAGTTATTATTATATCTATGTCTTGTTGGCAACATTAGTTATTATACAGATAGGAGGAGTGATTAATGATTTTATAGATATAAAGTTTTATCCAATATTTCAGAAATTTATATCTAAAAAGATCTTGGATTATGTATTTGAGCAGAGTAGTAGTAATTTGCAGGATATATTAAATGGTAAAGTGCTATCTATTTTGGCACATTTCCCTAGAACTTTATATAATTATATGGAAGCATATAAGGCAGTTTTCATACCACAGGTATTCGTATTTATAATTGCGATTATATATATAGGTGTTATAAATATTCAGTTATGTATAATTATGATTATCTTAGTTATTATTTATTATTATATATCTTTACTGACGATGTCAAATTGTCAATCATTATCTAAAACGCGAGAGAAGTATTTGAATGATGTAAATGAGAATGTGGATGATGTATTAACGAATGTAACAAGTATATTAAATGCGAATACGAGGGAATCAGAAATGGCATATTTAAATACATATTATGATGAATATAAGGCATATGGTATATTATCTATAAAATGCACAGTTAAATATAAGTTTATTCTAATGCCTATCTTGTTATTATCTCTTCTTGCATTTATAGTGATTGGATATCAGTTATGTATGCAAAATAAGATAAAGGTGGAGCAATTTACGGTGATGATTATTATATATTTATATGTATTTAATTCGATTATAAAGACGACGGATGATTTTAGAGATGCAGCATTTCGTCAAGGCGCATTAACAGAAGATATGAATATATTCCAGTCGATGCCATCGGCAAACATAAACCATACGCCTTATAATGTAGATCCAGAACTAGCGAAACGTTATATATATTTTGATAAGGTGAATTATTATTATGAGGCAGAAGACAAGGATCCGGCAAAGCGCAAGTATATATTAAAGGATTTTACATTGGATATTAAACAGGGCGAGAAACTATTAATTGTGGGTCAGATAGGCAGTGGTAAGACGACTATATTAAAATTATTAATGCGTTATAAAACACCAATGAGTGGTCATATCTATTATCGTGGTACACCATTTGAGATTATACCACGTGAAGACATACGTAATAAGATAGGGTATATTCCACAGAATCCTATCTTACTAAATCGTACGCTTTATGAGAATATAGTGTATGGCTCGCAAAGCACAGGCTCTCAAAGCACGGGCTCGCGAAGCAATCGTAAAGCATCAAAACAAGAGGTGATTGAAATGATTAAATATTTGAAATTGGAGCATATATTTAGTGAGGATCGTTTAGATCAGATGGTAGGTAAACATGGTTCGAAATTATCGGGTGGGCAACGGCAGGTGGTATGGATATTGCGTATGTTAGTGCAAGATCCTGAGATATTATTAATGGATGAGCCAACGGCATCTATTGATAAAGAAACAAAAACATTTATAGATCGATTATTTAAGTTAGTAATGCAGAATAGGACGGTGATAATAGTATCCCATGATGAATATATGTCGAAGATTGTGGATCGTACGATTAGTATGTAATTTATTTATTTAACAATTGGTTAACTTGAGTAGTTAGAGTGGCAATTTGCGAAGCTTGTGTAGCAATTAAGGTAGCTTGATCATCTGTTATTTTTTTCAAATCTTTAATAGAATTAATAAGAATTGGGGTTAATTCACTATAATTAATTTGATATGGCGCAGTTTCATTATAAACCAACTCTGGGAATAATGTATTTAGTTCTCTAGCACAAACACCATAATACTCGTAGTTCTTAGTAGGATCATCATCTGGAAGATCAGCTTGCGTCTTCCATTTATATTTAATTGTAGTAACTTTCATAATATCATCAAGACCATATAGGAGAGGTACTGAATCTTTTTCAGTTTCATCTGATGTTTGAATTGTACCATTTACAGCATATACAGCGCCCCATCTCGAACTTGGATTACCTGAATTACCTGAGTTATCAGAATATGGATACACACCAGAGGAATTTATTACTGCACGTGCGGTACCAGCTGTATAAAATATATGAGACAATGCACTAGAATGATAGTAACGCATATCAGCAGTAGTACTTGAAGTACCAATCGAACCAGTTGCAATATCTAAAGAATAGGATGGATTTGTTGCGCCAATGCCGACATTGCCACCAGCCGTAATTGCCATGTTCCATCCACCCTGACTTGGAGAAAATCCAAGAAAGTTTGAAGATGAGCCATCTGCTACATGATAATGTCCAATCATCCATTCATTATTAGTCGAAATGTTTTTTCCGATATGAATTGCTGTATATTTAGAATTGTTCAGATTAGGCGCATAGAATCTTGTGGTGTGAGCATTATTAAAAGCATCTGAATTTTCGACATGTAAAAGATAAAATGGATTTGTTGTGCCAATGCCGACATAACCATTACCTGATGTATAAGGACTTAAATAAGAAAGTTGCGATTCAATTGGATAATTTCTAAATTCAAAAGGAGTAGCTATTGTTCCTCTTTCAAATTGAAGCCCGGTTACTTCTATAAAATTTTGATGTGTTCCTACCCAGGTCGTAGTTGACGAATATGCTGTATATCCACCTGATAGATTCCAATTAGCACCAGATGATGTTATAAAACCGTCCGTTCTGGATGTACCTATACAAATTCGGATTGATGATATATTTCCTGAGCAAAATAATACAGAAGATGGAGGCGTTGGAATCGTCATATTAATAAGTTGCCATGTATTGGTTAATAGATTTCCAACATTTGATTGAAAACCGTATTGCACATTACCTGATACTAAATGAGTATTACCAACATAGACGCCAACATTTGAACCAGTTGACATACCTGTTCTTAACCAAAAAGACAATGTGGCTTGTAATGCATTACTGGTACCCCAGCATAAATCACTGACATAATTTCCTGGAATATATGTGTCTATAAGTGAAACACCTGTTAAAGAAACTGTGCAATTTGATGCTGTCGCACGTATTGAATTTGTAAAACCATATTGATTCGGTAAATCATTTGAAGTTAAAGGTACATTCGAAAATGCAATGCTTCCAGGATTACCAGCACCAGTCCAACCAGCGGTTGGTGCTATTCCAACTGCAACTGGACTACAGTTGCAACCTGCCGCTGGTAAATTCGAAGGAACCACAAATGATGATTGTGAAAATACAGTCATCGCGCCATTAATAACTCGATTTCTAAACATTCCCATATTTTTTGCGGATATATTACCATATATATTCACATCATTGGAATGTGTAGTTGTGCCTCCTGTAGTAGTCAATGTATTAGAAAGTGTAGTTGCGCCATATATATTCACTGGGTTGGAAAGCGTAGTGGTTCCTTTATTATATACGGTCAACCCATTGGATAATGCTGCAGCACCATATATATTCACAGCATTGCATAAAGTTGCTACTTGATAGACAGATAAATTACTCTGAACAGTTTCACTGTTATAAATCGTGATATTACTTGTAATATATTCTACATTACTAACTGTTAACTGGCCATTGATTATCACATTACTAGAATTCAATGTTATCGTGTTAGAATTCATAGATAGTAAACTCGTCGAGTTACTGGCAATTCCAATATGAATACTTTGGTTGGATGTTTCAGGATAAATCATCATATCATTGTTAGATGCATTAGTAAAGTAGTACGAATTACTGTGTGATATATTAATATATCCTGCTAGATCAGACATTGAATATTTATTTAAACAAAGAAATAATATTCAAATATTAAAATAAAAATAAAAAATAATTTATTTACCTGCTGCTTAATATTAATACTTTTTAATATATTTTTCTGCAAACATATAACCCACTGATAATATAATTAAAAAGACCTGTAAGAAAATTGTATAAATACTCATATTATATATCAAATTTAATTCATTAAATTTGTTCGAATTCGTAATATCATAGCAATTTCTCTTCTTATAAGTAATTACAAGAATAAGTATCGTATAACCAATAATATATAAAGAAAGCATTACCGTAAATATAAACTGATTCAACATGAAAACAACCACATGTGCTATCAAAATCGCAGCTCCTAAAACAAGTAAACCTATTGTCTTAAATTGATCCATTAAACCCATTTTATATTTGTTTAGGTTTTTTTTGATTGTTTAGTTCTTTTTTTTTGATTAGTTCTTTTTAATTACTGGAGACCAATACCACTGTGACCACGAAGAACTTCTACGATTGGCATTCGATTTTAATATTATCATAATAACAATAAGATAGATTATTCCTACAATCACTGATATCCAGATCATAGCTTTTCGAGAAGTCTTAACTACACAAAATATTAAGAAACATACGACAATAATAGTAAAAGCTAAAATATTATTATACATACTAATTTCGTGAATAGAATAATCTGTCAACATATAATCTTGCTTATATTTCATTACTTTTGTTTTTAATTGATCATTAAATAATGATAGTCTTTGAACTTCTATCGTATTCGCACTCAATAGATTGGTATTTAAATTATCAATTTCATTATAATCATTGAATTTGTGAGTATTATCCAAATATTTAATTTTATTTGTGATAATATCTGTTTCAGATATATAAACCATTTATTTATTAATGAGATTTTTTAACAATATTTGATATAATTTTGGCAAGTTCTAATATTAAAATAATTAGCACAGTAATGCCACTTATATATAACACATAATTTTTAAAACCATTCGTTTCTGTATCTAAAAATAATAATACACAAGATACTGTTATAATAATAATCAGAGTCAGAATTAAAACAATTAATTCTATCATTTTATATTTATATTGTTTACGTAAAGTAGCTGTATTATAGATTACATTTCTCATTGCTAATTGATTTTGTCTTATCTGTTTACTCAAAGATTGTACGGTTTGATTTTTATCAACCACTTGATTTGATTTATTATGTAAATCTATATGTAAATCTGCAGCTTTAGCTTTACTATTAATATTGCTTAAATATTCTTGAAGATTCGACACAATTGTCACAATATCTTGTATATTTTCAGAAGACTGAGAGGGTTTATAAGTAGTATTAATCTTGTTTACAAAGTAATTTGTATATATTACTTTTGCTAATAAACCTAACCTAGAATTAATAAAATCACCATATTCGATATATGTTTCTGTTAAACAAGATATGTAATCATATACAATTAAATTATAAGATGTTTTAATATAAAGATCGATTGCAATCATCTTAAAATATGAAATAACTGCTTGGTTTTCAGCAATGTTAAAATATTGAGATTTAACTGTAAAAGCTTTAATTGTATCATTTCTTAATTTGTAATAAACAGGTCCATTAAAATTAAGTAAATTTACAATAAAATTCTCAGTAATTTTCTTTTGAGTTTTAGGATCTTTATTAGTCTTATTAAAATTAATATATTCAGCAATTTTAGCTTTAACAATCTTATATAATGTTATTTTAGTAGTATTTTGAATATCATCAAATAAAAGATTAAATTTGCTATTGGATAATGTTCCTAAATAATATATAGCTTGTAAATAATAAGTAGATTGATCGTTTGCAATTGAACGTATATAAATTACTCCATTTTTAAAAAAATATTTAGATGTGCCAGTGAATATATCTCTCATGTATTCATTCATTTTAGTATTACTTTTAGTATCTAATGTATTCGAGTGAATATTATCTGTGATCGATTGTTTTAAGGCTGTTAAATCCACAAATTCTGTACTTGATTGATTTAAAGTTAATCGAACATACTCTTTATTTGCAGAATTTTTTAATTTTATAATATTAGGATCTGTCGTTTCAGGTATTGTTGTTGTGGAATTATAATCATCATCACTTTTTGTAGATATTTCACTTGCGCGAATATCAGCTTGTTCTAAATTCTCACTTTTAAATGTAATATTATTAAGTTTCTTAAAAGTATTTGCAGAAATCGTTTGACTTTCAATTTTATTTGGAGTTGCAGATGTTGTATTTGCTAAATTAAATAAAAATGTATCAACATGATAGACAGCATTATTCGTATTTCCATTACCGGAACTGCTTGGTTCATATAATGACTTAAGATATGAATTATAATAAGTAGTATCATATTCTGATGAGCCCATTGTTATTTATAGTTTAGAAAGAAAATATTTATAAACAACAACGATAACTAATATATTCTCCAGCTGTAGGACTAACACGTATAATTTTAATAATATCACCATTCTTCAAATTTAAATATTTAGCCATAGGGTCTGTTTTTTGAATAATTGGCAATTGAAATTTTGTTTTCACATTATACTTCTGAATAATATCATTTACTTCATTTTGATCACTGATTAACTCATGTTTTGGAACCAACTTATGTTTGGAAATATTAAACTGTAGTTCTTTAATTTCAAAAATCTGAATTCCTAACTTCATCGAATTTATAAATTTTATATTATTCTGTGTGAGTTTTTCCTTTACCACTAAAATATATAAACTATAAGGGTCTTCATCTTCAAATGATTTCTTTAAATCTGCCCATTTAAACTTAGATGGCAAATAATACACCACTTTAATTCGATCAATCGTAAATTCAAAATAATTTGGATTATTACCTATGAGATCAAATACACCTTCGGGTGTAATTCCTGTTTTATATTTACGATCATGTAACATTTCTATAATTGTTTTCAAACTTTGACCAATATATTCTCGTGAATTCATTGTATATATATATAAATTATATATATTATACTTATGTGATTTTTTCAAATTTTGATTTCAAATTTTGATGAATTATACATATGCGTATTTTTAAATTATTTTTTTTACTATATATATAAAATGCAAAAGCAGAAGATCATACTGAATAAAGATGTCATCAACGCTATTGATCTAGCAACATTAGAAAAATATATTGAATGGAAACCTGAGTTTGTTCAATATTTTAATAAAGATGTTGGAACTGAACATTATAAACTGTTAGCTTATTTATCTACTCAAATTCAATCTCCTAAAATTATTGAAATCGGAACTTTTGTAGGAAATGGTACAAATGCTTTGTCTTATAATGAATCCAAACAAGTTGAAAGTTATGATATCTTTAATTCATTTCCTGCTGATCCTAATATACTAACTGTTGAAGCTAAACCAAATGTTAAATGTTTTGTAAAAGATTCTGTCGGTGAACTCCATAATATTGTTAAAGATACTGATTTGGTATTTATTGACATCGATCATACTGGTTATACTGAACACATTATGATAGATGAATTAGAAAAAATAGGATATAAAGGTCTAGTTATATTAGACGATATAAAAATTAATGAAGGAATGGTTAATTTCTGGAATAGCATAACTCAAGAGAAATTTGATATTAGTGCCTATGGACATTGGTCAGGTACTGGAATTGTTAATTTTGATACTTCTCGCTTCGAAGTGCTCTTATCATAGATATTTCCATAAGAATTACAATAATAGGAAGAATAAGATATAAAATTGTTCTTATCCAACTCCATACATTACATTGGCCTTTTGTTAAACAATTCGTATCATATATAAGTAATCCAACATAAATTAAAGTCATTATTGAAGCTGTAATAAATACATCCATCATTTTAGCTTGAAAAGCTAAAGGAATCAACATAATTGATCCTATAATAATGCATAAACCATATACGACTGTAAGAATGATAGATTGAACGCTCAATAACATTTATTATTAAATAAGATAAAAAATAAACTTTTATGAGACTATTTGCCTAATTCATCATGAATATTAAAGGCATCATTTTTAAATTGCCAACCTTTAAAACCAACAACCGTGCTTACATTTACTTTTTTACCAAAACATTTTTCTAAATTACTAGTTAACTCTTTTAATTTTAATGAAACATGATTTATATTATTCTCCTTTAACCAACTCTTAAAACAATTTACGACTTGACTAAATGTCACAAACGTCATATCATTTTTCTCAAACTCTTGCTCTACAAAGTCCAAGAATACATCATTATTTCTCTGATACTCTTTCGTACAAACAAGAACCTCATCCGGCTCTGTCACACCACCCTCCGTATATTTTTTATAATAATTTATTAACAAACTAATAAAGTACTCCTTCCAAATCGCGAATTTTTGAGTTAAATCCATATCCATCTCAAACTCATTCTCATTATCTGGATTCGGATGATCCACGAATTTTGATGTAAATTCTATCACACGCAAACGTCGCCATGTACCATTATCATTTGATGGTACTGTCGGCAATGTATTACATGTTAGTACCATCTTAAATTGTGGCTTGAACTCTATAGGCTCTTTATAAATAGCCCTGGCCATAATCTTATCACCTCCTGTTAACTCCTTCATCAAACCCACATTCAATTTCTCATCCTCACTAGGCTCCTGTAAACATGCAAAACGCTTACCTTTCGTCCTCGCTAACTCACTAGTAGCCGCATTACTCGATGCACGTTTCTGCGTAAGTAGGGTAATCGGCAATTTGCAACAATAGTCCCCGAAAGACTGCTCAAAGAGGTCTAGTACTTTACTTTTGCCATTGGAATTATGCGTTACTGTAAAATTTCCACCGCCTAAAAGGTATCTGTGATTTCCATCTAATTCAAAACCATAGAAATTGTCATCTTTCACTTTTTTAACTTTAAAAGATAGTTTACGAGGATTTATATTACTAGTTCTTTTTCCAGCTTTCTTTCTCAATATTTTAACAGGCACTTTATGGATATTATCACCCACTATTATTGTTTGGAAATAATCACCTATTTTACCAGTATTTGTACACTTCTTTTTAATTTTAGATTTATAACAAGACATACCAAGTGATCGTGCTAACCAAATAACTTGATCAATCAAAATTTCAGATTTTAAAGTCACTTCATATTGTTTCATCTTTTCTTGATAATGTCCATCGCTATCAATAATTCCTGCTAACACTTCCATACGGACTTCTTTAGAATTAATCTTATATTCATTAGGTATATGCTTATTCTGAAATAAATTATATTTGTTTAATCCATCTCTTATCTTATTTTTTCCATATTCAATTCCACGAATACCATAAGTTTTTGCTAATCCTTTATCATCATAAACTGACATACTACAACCAATTTGCTTACAATATTCTTCAATATATTCAACCACCTCAAAATCTCCTGTTGTAAATGCTGGATCATAACTATTTCCATCGCCTAGCCAATATCCCAAGAAATATGGATCCAATGTCACTTCCTTTTCCTCAAAATTAACCATATCAGGTCTATAAACACTTAGTAGAACTCGAATACTTTGTGGCAAGTTAATGTATTGTTTAACTGACATTTCAATTATATCATTCATATTAACAGCGTTTTTATATTTTTTAGCTTCAATAATAATATCTTCAGCTTCCTTCTTCGTTGAAACAGTTTTAGATTTATTTATAAGAACTTTATCATTATTTGAATATTCTACCCAATTAGCTTTGAATTTAATTTTTTTATCTTTGGTATCTTTATCTTTGTTACCTTTATAATCTGATCTTCTAGAAATTCCAAAACAATTTGATGATTTTAAAACTAATATATGATCTCCATTTACCGTAAATTTCTCACCTTTCACTGGAATAATTTCATACATATCACTATGTCCCCTAAATAGTTGTTGAACTACTCTTGGTGTAGAATCATCTCCCATCAATTTATCGCCTACTATAACATCTTGCACTAATTTATCACTTCCATCATACATCATTATCTTTGCATCTTTCGCATGACAACCTCCGCCGGTCAAGATATGAAAGCGCTCTTCTTTAATATTACCATTTAGAAAACTAGCCAATAGGGTCAAGAAATACTCCTTCATATGAGGTTTGGTAAAAATACGATTAATAAACTCATGGAGATCCCGTGCATTATCATCTTCAATATACGGATTATAATTAACTCCACTGGTGAATGATATATAATCCTCAGGTCTACCTTCGCGAAATTCATAACTCTCTAAATCAAATACTCCATTCTCAAAACCCACTAGATGACATCTACTATCCAATTTCTCCTCGAATTTCTCAATATAGAATATCTCTCGAGATTCCTTCATAATATTATCCTTGAAACTACATGTCTTTAACTTCGGTATCAAATCCCCTAACTTCTTTAATTTTACATCAAACCCCTTACGAGTATCATCATCTTCTGCCAATGCCGCATTCTGTGACAATACGATCCGATAATTATAATAAACATCACATAATTCTTTTGAAATCTTATTTCTCAGTGAAAAGCCAGAATCACATGATATCCATCGATGATTCCTAAACTCATACCAACAATTGTTCTTTATACTCACACATACATACTCATATTTAAACATATAATGAACTACCTCCGCAATATCCGTATGTGTTCCCGAAGATACACTGTTATTTAATAAAGTCTGTAAACCACGTTTAATCAAATTCTTATATTCATCCGGATTATCCTCCTTCGCCCATAAATGCAAACTTCCAATATTTAATCCATCATCTTTCATATAATTCCACATCTTTTCACACTCACCTTCCTGGAATTTAGGACTTCGCTGACTAAACTCAATCCATACATCAATTAATCGATAGTCAATATTTCTTAAACACCATCCTAATCTCACCCATTTCTGATAATTATTCGCTCGATCAATATCCAATATATTCACTAACTTTTTAATGTACTCACTATCTGAATCATTTACCGTATTCTTTTTAATATTCTGATGAGGCTGAAAGATACTCACATTTGACATTTTAACAGGCTGTTTCCTAGCTTGTCTTTCTTTTTCTGCTTCGTACTGGATTTCAACTTCTTCATAGGCAGGTGTCACCTCTGTTAGATCGAATTTATTTCGAATACTCAATATATCCACATAAGTTGTATGATCTTCATGAATAGGCAGTAATTCCATGTTTTTATCGAAAATATATGTGATTTTATAAGGTTCCGCATTAGGCTTTCGACTACCATACATCATCCAATTATTTTTTTCAATAATCGCATTATCGATCACATCATCCCATGAATTCTTAAGTGGTAAATGGGCAAACTGTACTGGTAAAAGAGATATCATTTCATTTCTGAGAATATACTGCAACGTGGGCTTGGTTACAATATCCGGAATAACAATATGAATGCCATCTTTCACATACACTTTATCAATAACAGGAGCTGGCTTCTCCATCACATAAATCGCTAGATCATCGGGAATAACTACATATTTTTGTAAACAAGAAAGATAGTTTTGAACGATTATTTTAATATCATTGGGGGTATGATGACGGATAGGAATAGTATTCTCTTTCTCATATCTGAAATCCAAATCGATTAAAATTGGCGAAAGATCACGATGTTTCTCAGTAATATAAAGATATTCATTTTTTTTTATACATGTTTTATATAGTTCTATAAAGTTATCTTGTGCATTTACAGGAATGTAAAATGCTCCAGTGGGTTTAATGAAACTAG
>Ga0214921_10007219_pt1 | contig 14882 bp, 14 predicted proteins | sample LL1505_MetaG_FD_177992 | JGI IMG/M metagenome (GOLD analysis project Ga0214921, IMG submission 177992) | Freshwater microbial communities from Lake Lanier, Atlanta, Georgia, United States - LL-1505 | ecosystem: Environmental > Aquatic > Freshwater > Lake | place: USA: Georgia | collected... | reverse complement strand
GTATGATCACTAATTGTAATAGCATCTTTAGCAAATCCCATATCTTTATTAATTTCAGGTAATAGATAATTTTGAGCAATTGAAATTTTCTGATGTAGCATTAAAAATTTAGTTTCAATGGTAGTTATACGATCTAATAAAATTGGATTAATATTACAGGGATCATTATAACTAAAAATGAGTGTTGCTTTAGATAAATCAATATCAACACCATGAAAATACTTATCTCTAAAATGTGTATTTTGGACTGGATCTGTTAAATGAACTAATATATTAGCAATTTCATCACCTTTAGCACATTTCCCAATTTTATCTAACTCATCAAAATAAATAATAGGATCCATACATTTAGCATCAATTAATCCACTAACAATACGACCATAAATAGAACCTTCATATGTGTAAGAATGACCTTCTAAAAATGATCCATCTGTTGCACCACCAAGTGAAATAAAAATAAATGGTTTATTCATTGCTTTTGCAATGCCTTCTTTAATTAATGATGTATTATGGGTTACTGTGAAATTTCCAAGTAAAAATCTATTATTTCCATCTAATGTAAAACCATAATAATTTCCTTTTCCTTTAGGAATAACTTTAATGTTAGAATATAGACTATTCATTTGTGTTTTTTGTTTTTTATAGATTAATTTATTTTTCCATACAGAGTTTAATAATGGAACATTATATAATTCATTTGCTTTAATTAAAATTCTATAATTAATATTTTTGCGTGTATTATTACTATTAATTCGTTCATAATTAACACCAAAACCAAGTGAATTAATTAAATAAATTATATCATCTGATAATTGCTTTGCATATACTGTCATTTCAAAATTACCAGTGGTTTCATTATAAATAGCAATAGAGTCAATCATACCTGCAAGAAGTTTTAATCGTGTATTTAAATCATTCATTTTAAATTCATTTGGAATGTGTTTGTTATTAAATATATTATATTTATTTAATATTTCTGTAAATGTATCACTAGTTTGTTTATCATCAGTTATTAAATAATAATTCCCATTAACATGCATAAGAGTTAAATTATATTCTTTAATAACATCCTGTAAATATAATAATATTTCTGAATGATTAATAATAAATCTACTATTATTTTGCCCGAATGATCCACTAGCTAACCAATATCCTAGTGTATATGGATCGAAATTAACTGTTCTTGTTGGAAATTGAACACCTACTTTATAACCTTTTAAATAATTCTTAGTATAATGTGGTAATTTTAGATAATCTTTTACAGTAATTTCAACAATATCATTTTCTTTTCTCATTAATTCTTCTAAAAATATTTGTGATTCTTTAAAAGTATTAAATAGCTTTGTTGTAATTTTATTAATTTGTTTATCATAATATTGAACACGGAAAATATTTTTATCAATACGATAGATTTTATTTACATTATATATTTTTAAACATAATATATGTTCTGAATTAACTGTATAAAATTCACCATTATTAGATACGATTTTATACATATTATCTTCGCCATTTCCTAATGATAAAACATTTCTTGCTGTTGAATCATCTCCCATAATAACATCTCCAATTACAATATCTTGAACATTTTTATAAGAACCATCGTACATTAAAATTCGTGTATTTAATGCAAAACATTTACCATTACCCGGCGGACCATAAATTCCTAATACATTACCTTTAGATTTTGGATTACGGATTTGTTGTCCCATAATTTGTATGATTTGTCGTTTTGCCTCTTGATGACCTAAAATTGCATTATCCATGGTTGATTGTAAATTATTTAAAAATTCATTTATATTATTAGGTTCAATATTATTTAAATTAATTCCAGAATATTTATTAAATGGAATTGTCATTAATGAATCAAACCATGCTCTCAATTTCTTCTCTGGGAAATTACTTACTAATAAATTTGTATATATTTTTAATATTGATTTTTTCTGTTCAATACCAATTGGTAATTCCATTATACGAAATACCATTGGTTTTTCACTTGTATGATAATTATTAATTTCTTTTATACTATTAATTGCTTTAGCACGATCAACTTTTGGTAGAACATTATAATATTTTAAAATTGTTGTTTCTGTATCAGTTTCTTGATTTTTAAATAATTGACGCATAAAATCATTATTATCTACAATACTTCTTTTTGGTCTAGATCTTGCATTTCTGTAATTTGATTCATCTTCTGTATCATCATCATCCGAATATTTTATAGTCTTTTTATTATCTGAATATTTTTTATTATTTTCTTCTGTATCTGATGGTTCATATTCAGAATCATCTTCAGAATCATCTTCATAATCAACTAATGATATATCTTTTTTAACTTTCTTTTTTTGTGGTTCATCTTTAATATCATTTAATATATATGATATAGCAGTTTTAGATGGTTTGATTTTATAAGTTTTATAATAATATAAACAATCACTTAATGTTTTCATACGATTATTAATAGCATAACTAATAATTTCATCAATAATGCTAATACAAATAGTTAATTCTGCAATGAATGATAATCGTGAAAGTTCTGCAAGTTTATTTAATATTTGGCTATCTGTTTTAAAAGTTATAATTAATTCATTAAATGTTTCTTTTAAACATTGTAAAAATCCTGTTAAATCTCTTGATTTAAATTGTAAAACATTGTTATCCAATTTTTCAAGTTTTTGAATAGCATTTAATTTTAGATCATTAATTATATTATTATAATCAGCTTTCCTTTTTTTTGTAGGAATAATAGACTGATTATTTAAATAATTAATAAATTGATCAACATCATCGGGCATTATAAAAAATAATTATGATTATATAATAATTATTTTTTATATAGTATTTATATATTATTAAAATATAAATATATAATAATGATACCACTTTTATATATTATTTATATTTTGATAATAATATATAATTATATTTACTATTATGCAAATTATAATCACAATAATTATGAAATATTTTAATGCATACTAAAATAAATATATATATATATATTATATATAATGGATTATTATAATGTTCAAAGCAATGGATTATGTTTACAGTTTGTCGAAAATCAAACAGATGAGATATGCATAGCTGCTGTACAAAATAATGGTTATGCATTATCATATGTATTAAATCAAACAGATGAAATATGTCTGGAAGCTGTTAAAAATAATGGCTTAGCTTTACAATATGTTAAAAATCAAACAGATGAAATATGCACAGCAGCTGTTAAAAATAATGGTGCTGCATTATTTTTTGTAAATAATCGCACAAATGATATATGTCAATTTGCATTACAACATAATGGTTTAGCATTACAATATATTGAAAATCAAACTGAAGAGTTATGTAAAACAGCTGTTATGAATAATGGTTTAGCTTTACAATTTGTTAAAGAACAAACAGAAGATATATGTAAATTAGCTGTGCAACATTATGGTTGTGCTCTATCATATGTTCATGAACAAACAGATGATATATGCAAACTAGCTGTTGAAAATAATGGTATTGCATTAGAATATGTGCTAAACCAAACTGAAGAAATATGTAATATCGCATTTAATAATAAATATTGGACATTTGCATATGTTAAGAATCAAACAGAAGATATTTGTAAATTAGCTGTTTCACTTAATGGTCTTAATTTAGAATATGTGAAAGAACAAACAGAAGCTATATGTATACTTGCTGTGCAAAATAATGCATGGAGCTTGCAATTTGTTAAAGAACAAACTGAAGATATATGTATGGCTGCATTACTAAATAATAAAATAGCAATTGATTTCCTTATATTATATACTGAAAAAATTTATAAATTAGTAATGCAAATAAAAGCGGAAGAACAACAACAAGCTGCTGCTGTTGAACAGCCGGTTGAACCTGTAGTTGAACCTGTAGTTGAACCTGTAGTTGAACCTGTGGTTGAACCAGTAGTTGATCCTGTAGTTGAACCTGTAGTTGATCCTATAGTTGAACCTGTTGATCCAGTAGTTGATCCTGTAGTTGAACCAGTTGATCCTGTAGTTGATCCTGTAGTTGATCCTGTAGTTGAACCAGTTAATCCTGTAGTTGAACCTGTTGAACCTGTTGATCATGTAGTTGAATAATAAATAATTATATGTTTATTGTATTGTATTAAAGATTATTTTTATAATATTTAATAATACAATGTGTGGCATTTGGGCTTATATTGAATTAATTAAAAATGGCATAAATCATCAAAAATTATTTAATGATTTTATGAATATTAAGCATAGAGGTCCAGATGTATCCAGTTTTCAAATTATTAAAAATACATCTATTGGTTTTCATAGATTATCTATTATGGAGCCAGGATTTCATGCGAATCAACCTTATATATTACATGATATTAATAGGACAATTGTTTTTATTTGTAATGGTGAAATATATAATTTTAATGATTTAATATATCATTATAAATTACCAATCTATGATAATTCTGATTGTTTAGTTATTCCACATTTATATTTGAAAACAATACATTATAATAATTATGGAAACAATATTAATAGTTTTACTAATTTATTTCAACATAAAATAAAAGGTGAATTTGCATTTATTTTATTTGAATTTGATAAATTTCAAAATATTAAAGAAGTTGTAATTGGACGTGATTGTATTGGTGTTCGTCCATTATATATTGGTTATGATAATAATGGAATTATATTAAGTTCTGAAATTAAAGGTATGACAAGTTTTCAATCAGAAGTTAATGAATTTAAACCAGGAACAATTAAACAAATTGTGTTTAATAATTCAGATACTAAAAATGATATTTATAATATTTTTGATTATGATTTTAAAACAATATATGATATAATTCCATATGAATATATTGATATGAATGATGAACAGTTAGAAGAATGTTATTTATATAATATTCGCACATCATTAATAAAAGCAGTCTCTATACGATTAACTGCAGATTGTCCAATTGGATTTTTATTATCTGGAGGACTTGATAGTAGTTTAATATCATCTATTGCTGCGAGTATATTAGAAAATCCTATTAATACTTTTTGTTGTGGTTTAATTGGGACTGATTCAACTGATATTAAATATGCTAGAAAGGCTGCAGATTATATTAAATCAAATCATACAGAAATATTAGTGACAATAGATGAAGCATTAGCATTAATTGATACTGTAATTAAAACAATTGAAAGCTGGTGTATTACAACTGTTCGTGCATCTATTCCTCAATATATAGTATCTAATTATATTGGGAAAAATACAAATATTAAAGTTATTATTACAGGTGAAACAGCAGACGAGGTCGCATCAGGATATTTATATAATTATTATGCACCATCACCAACGGCTTTAGATCATGGAGCAAAAGAGTATGTGCATAATATTCATATGTATGATGGTCGACGTTGTGATCGTTGTGTGTCTGCCGCATCGTGTGAAGCAAGAATACCATTTGCGGATCCATCATTTATTGATACATATTGGCATACACCAGCAGAGATGAGAATACCTACATATAATAATTGTGAAAAGTGGTTATTAAGAAAAAGTTTTGAGGGAAGAGATATTATACATCCAGAGGTATTATGGCGACGGAAAGAAGCATTTAGTGATGGAATATCAGGTGTTGCAAAATCATGGTTTCAAATTTTACAAGAACATATTGAAACATTAGTATCCAATGAAGAGTTTAACAATAATAATTTAAATTGTAAAACTAAAGAAGAGTATTATTACAAGAAGATTTTTATTAAATATTATGGTATTGAACGTATTAATATTATTCCAAATCATTGGCAACCAAAATGGAATTCGAATGGTTGTGAAATAGATTATTATGTTGATCCATCTGCTAGAACATTACAAATTTATTAAAAAAATATTCTAAAAATTTCAAAATTATTATATATTATTATCTAAATAATAATATATAATGTCCGCACAAGAAAATCTAAATCAAATAATGAAACTATTATTTAGTATGCAAATAATAAATAAATTATACCATTTAAATACAACATCATTTGCTAGACACAAAGCATCTGATGCATTTGATGATTCAATATTAGCACATATTGATAAATTTGCTGAAGCTTATATTGGACGATATAAAGTTAAACCGCAAATATCATCATTCAAAATTGATCCTGGATATTTAACATATGATGGGATTAAAAAATTATTTATAGATTTTAAACAATATTTAGAACGTTATAATACAATGTTTAATGATAGTGATTTATTAAATATTAGAGATGAAATATTAGCAGATGTTAATAAAACACTTTATTTATTTGAACTTAACTAGTTGTTTATTTTAATTGTAATAGTAGGATAAAATTTAGTAATATATTTTATAATACTTTCTGTAGCAAATGATTTATTATAAAATTGTATTGCAACTAATTCATCTAAATTTACTTTATTCCGAACTGCTATTTGTTGAAAAACCTGAAATGCTTCACCATTTTTTAATTGTGATATACTATAATTATATAATTTTGTTAACACGCTATTATATTTTGTATAATTTTTATTGTATTTCTTTTTATTAGTTTTATTAGAATCCGTTACTAAACGTTGAGGAACAGTTGACCATAGATTTGCAATATAAAAACTTTTATCAAATAATAATTTTGAATTAAAATATAAAGTTATTCCTACCATAACTTTATTATCAAATAACTTATTAGTGCATGCAAAATATACAAAATTATTTTCAGTATACATATCTCCACCTAGATTAGTTTGTGCTTTTTTATTAGTCTTTTTTTGTAATGAAAGTGATTTTAGACATTCATCTTTCAATATTGATTTTAATGAGGTTATATCAGTATTATGTATTAGATACATATATATATATTACTATATATTATAAAAAATTGAAATATTAAATGTTTACTGGTTCCATATATACTATTATTTATAAGACTTCTACATTTGCGTGATGTCTGGAGCTAAGCCAGTGTTCAATGTGCTGGCGCCTGGGGCACTAACAAGCATCGAAGCTCAACGTGACAGACTCGAAGAGATTGGATTCCCCCATTTAGGTCCATGTCGCATATGCAAAAACCCCGTGTATAAGGTGTCTGACAACAAACGCAATCTGCCCTACTACGGTTCGCTTCAACCGTTAAAGGGAGAGCTGTACTTGAGTGCAATCGGGGATTTTGTTGCATGTCATTGTGACCTAGACTGTATGGACCTCTTCAAGGAAACCACTACTGGAAAGGCACATTTTCCAAGAGTGTCCAGTGCTGCCACATCAAAAAAGAGCAGTCCCTCTTGCGAGTCGAATGGATGCACTCATCCCCCCACTATTGAACGGAAATTGAAAAATGGCAGCCTGCAATTGTGGTGCAAACCCTGCCTAAATTCATACTACAAGGCACGAGATGCTTTCCGTTCAAATGCAATTGCACATGCTGGAGGACTTGAAAAGGCAAAATGCTCCATAAAGAGAACAGATGGGAAAGTTCTCGGCAAGTGCATGGAGTGTAATGAGCATGTGTTAGACTCGCATGAAAAGATGGTAACACTTGCAGGATGTTTCGTGCATATTGGGTGCTTAGGCTAGCATGTATGCAAACAAAAAAATAATTTTATTTTTTTATCAAAATACAATGTTATAAATATTTATATTTTATTTAATTAATTGTTTAAGAGAACAGTCAATTTATTATGTCCAAATGATTTAATTTTTACTTTTAACATATTTTGTACGCTTTCATGTATAATATTATCTTGAAGATCCAATAATTCTAATTGTGGTATTTTTTCAAGATATGATATAATACATATAGCACCACTATTTTCAATAAAATTACTACTAAGAATTATTGTTTTAATATGTGGTAATTTTACAATAGTGTGTATAATTGATATAGCAATCGGTGCATTTATACGATTATAGGATAGTTTTAATGATTGTAGATTTCCCATTTTTTCAAGAGACTTATTTATTTTTGTAAAATTAGTAATATAATTACCACTAAGATCTAGTGATATTAGTTGTGGCATTATATCAAGGCATTGTGACACGTGTTCATCACCTTTTTGAAGATTATTAGATGCAAGATTAAGTGTTGTCAAATTGGGTAATCTAATAGTTGCAAATAATGCACTACCTTCCTTATGAATTTCATTATTACACAAATGTAAAGTTTTAAGTTGTAATAGTTGAGCAAAACTAGGTATTAATGATTTGAAACCATCTGTTTTAATTTTATTATATCCTAGATCAAGTAATTCTAATTGTATAAGATTGCTTATATATGGTACTAACAACTTGGCACCATCGCAACCTAAAGAATTCCCAGCAAGATTTAATGATGTTAATTGTTGTACATTTCCAAAATAAGATATTAATGTTGACATTTTTGAGTTTGATAATTTAGCAGAATGTAAATCTAGTGATATTATACGGTCTGGAACCATATAAAATATTTTTTCAACGGATTTTATATTATGAATTTTTTCACCAGTAGAATAAATAGCAATATTAAAAGGTGCTGTTTTTATTATGATTTCACTAATACTATATACTCTTGTTTCATGTTCATCTGCGCGCATATATACTATCCATTTTGGAGAGTTATTATATTGTTTAGCAAAGTGTGCCAAAGTATATTGTATAAGATAACACTCTGTATTATGAGGAATATATATCTTATGAAATGATTCAAAACTATTATGTCCTTTAATTGTTTTAGATATATTATATAAATTTATAGATATAGTTGATAATCTACAAATAAATTGCTAAGCTTCATGTTTTGGTAAAAGTGATAAGTAATGCTTCCACCAAATCATTGGAATTCTATCTAACATCGAAATGTGATAAATTATAAATTAATTGTATTATTATATTAATATTTCAATTTTTATGAAAAATTGAAATATTATAATTTAGTATATAATTTATTTAATACTAATATTATGAATCATATATTTACATATGATAAAGCTAAATATAACATACCAAATCTTATAACTGCGGAAAAAGTATTATCTATATTACCATCAATACCAAATAAAGAAATATATAATTTAGCCAAGAAATATAAAAGTAGATTATCATATAAAATACAATCTACATATCCATCTCAAACAATTGATGACGAGATTAAAATTATAATTTATGATAAATATAAGATTTTACCATTTGAACATATATTTCCATCAATGCCAATAACACATGCACCAGTTATAGTACCAGTTGCTACTTGTAGTAATGTTTATAATAGTAATATAAATTATATTATAAAGTATAATAGTAATATAAATTATATTATAAAGTATAATAGTAATATAAATTATATTATAAAGTATATTTGGATAAATATATGTTTCTTAGTAGTTTTTATATTAGTAAATGAATATTTATTTTTTTTATTTAACTAATTGTCTCACATATTTACAGTCATATAATTACGTCTGAATGACTTGATTTGGTGCTTTAATATATCTTTTGTTCTTTTATGTATCATATTATCTTGAAGATCTAATAATTCTAAGTGTATCATCCTTCCAATGAATGATATAATATATAATGCACCATCACTTCCAATTGAATTACGACTAAGATCTATTTCTTTTATATATGGTAATTTTGCAATTGTTTCTATTATTGATTTTGCTACTGGTGTGCTAATATCATTACGTGAAAGTTTTAGTGTTTGTAGATATCTCATTTTTTCAAGACATGGAAGTATTTGTGAAACATTATTAAGTTTATTATTACTAAGATCTAGTGCTGTTAGGTTTGGCTTTGTATTAAGTAATTGTTGCACATGTCTTTCACGACCTCCCAGTTGGCAGTTACTCATATTAAGTGTTGTCAATTTTGGTAATTGAATAGATGTTAATAATGCAATATCATCTTCCAATCTATATTCACCTATAGTACCTGTCAAATTAAGATATGTAAGTTGTGGCAGTTTAGCAATAATAGGTATAAAATATCTCAACTCATAATTTATAGATGGATAACATCTAGTGAGATCTAATGATGTAAGTTGTCTCGTTCTTGAAAGGAATGAAACTAGTAATCCTTGATCGGACAAATCAAATAATTTAATAGAATATTGATCAAGTGATGATATGCGGTCTGGATCTATATCAAATATTTCATATGATGTATAATAATGTAATATGCTATTATATATTTTATTATTATAATTACAGCGGAACGCTATATTAAATATTGGTGATATATCTATTATCATTTTACTAATATTATATGCATTACGCATTATACTATCATGATCACATATATACTATCCATTTTTGAGAGCTATTATATTTTTCAGCTATGTGTGACACAGTAGATTGTATAATATTGAATGGAGTTAATGTAGGAATATATAGTTTACGAATAAATTCAAATTTATCATTATATTTAATTTCTGTAAATATATCATTTAGAACTTTAGAGACCATTGACAATCTACAAACAAGTTCCCATCTTTCATGGTCTGGTAAACGTGATAGTAAAGCTATCCAGCAAATAGTAGGAATGGTGTTCAACATGAAAATGTTATAAATTATAAATTAATTGTATTATTATTTTAATATTTCAATTTTTATGAAAAATTGAAACATTATAGTTTGGTATATCAAATTATAATAATAAATATATATGTTTATTATTATAATTATTAATCACTATCACTAATTATATCATTTATATTAGTGATTTGATTATTTAATTTTTTCTTATTTTCTTCTGCTATCACTCTTTGTGTTTCTGGATCATCCAATAACATTGTCATAAATTCTTCATCACTTTCACAATCATATTTTCTATTATTAGAATTTGTCCACGTGGTTTGTATCAAATCTCTATTGTTATATGATATCAGATTCAATTTGCGGATCATTTCCCCCATGATTTTACTAGAGAAACTATTTTCTTTTATTTTTTTTAGACTACTAATATTATCTTCAATTTGTTTCTGTTTAACAAAACTAAATTTATTTTTAAATTTACTATATAATATTTCATGATTCTGAATACTTTTACATATTACTTCTTCAAAAAAATACCGTTTCCTTTCCTTGTTAATTGAGTTAGTGTCAGTATTATAGAAAGATAAATAAGCACTTTCTAAATTAGTGCTACAAAAAGAATGATTATCTGGTGTATTCTCATTAAAATTAACAAGTTCAATTAATTTAATAACACTAGATATTTCATTATCAAATATAATACTTACATCTTCATAATTTAATAAATTAATGTTTTCATTACCAGTTTTATTAATAGTAATATTAGTATTTATCATATTACCATTAATTTTATTTTTATTAATATTATTAATTTTTGTTTTATTTTCAGATTTATTTTCTAATTTATTAATTTTTTGTTTCAATATATCTAATTCTTGATCATATTTATCAAATTTATTTGTTTTACATTTCAATTGATGTCGTTTAAGATTATCTATTCTTGAAAATATTTTGCTACATATATTACATGTTAATTTATCTATTTTATTAGGTGGTTGCACTGATGAGGTTTTTTGAGGATGATTTACTCCAGTATGAGGCTTTTGAGAATCATGGTATTTCTTGTTGTGAATCCATAGACTTTGATACGATGAATAATTCCTTTTACATGTTTTACAGTTATATTCCATCTAGTATTTTTTTATTATACCATATCTTAGATTTACTTCCTTATATGGTTTTTTATGAATATATAACTTATATATTTTATAGAGAGGCTGGGTGAGCTTTTTCCCGGGTAAAATATTTTACAAAAATAATTTATTTTTATATTATTTATAAAATTAAGAATTCTCATTAGTAATTATATCATTTATATTATCTGTTGTTTTATTATTCATTTTTATTATAACTGCCTTTATCATTTCTTCTAATTCTTTATTATCTTTAATAGTTATTTTCTGTTGTTTTTTAATTTTACATGAAATATAATGCCGATTCAAACTATCAATTCTAGAAAATATTTTATTACAATATTTACATAATAAATTATTAGTTTTATTATGGATAAGTTCTGTAGTATTAGTTTGATTATTAGATATATTATTTGTTATACTTGAATTGGCACTATTATTATTTACTAATTTTACATTTTGATTACTTCCACCACTACAATTTTTTTGGTGTATTAATTTATTTTGTAAATTATCAAATTTTTTATTACATTTTTCACAATTATTTATATGATACTTTTTATTATGTATCCATAGACTTTGATATGATGAATAATATGATTTACATATTTTACAATAATAATTTATTACTGAATGTTTGTTATTTATTAAACTTTCATTTGTTGTATCATTTGTTGTATCATTTGGTATATTAGTTGGTATATTAATTGGTATTATATCATTTGGTGTATTATTTGTAGTATTAGTTGATGTATTATTAGTTGTATTATTTGGTATATCATTAGTTGGTGTATTAGTTGTATTATTAGATGGTGCATTATTTTGTTTATATTCTATTATTGTTTGTAATATTGTCATACACATTATATTTTCATCACCTTCAAAGTTTTCATTACCTCCAGCTAATGTAAATAAATTTTTAAATTTTTTAATTAATATTTTTTCTACAATCGATGGATCATAACATTCGTGAATTGAAATATATCTCGAACCTGGAGAAAAAGTTAAAACTTTTTCTTCAGCTAGATTATCTAAAAAATCTTCAGATTTTTTAGATAATGTTCCTTTAATATATCCATTTATACATCTACTCAAAGTTGGTGAATTTGAATATCCTAACTTATATATTTTACTACCTACTAATAATCCTGGTTGGATTAAATATATTATACCCCGTTGGCTCATTTAATTATATTATTATATCTAGATAATTATTATTTATATGATTTATAATTATTATATTTTTGAAAACAATCATAATAAACTTAACCTATATAAAATATTTATAATCAAAAATAATATATGAATAATAAATTAATTTAATAAAAAAATTGATATTATAAATATTTAATAATATTATGATTCATTATATAAACAATGTTTGGAACATCCATCAAAGATTACAATAATCAAATTAAATTTATACAAAGTCAGATGACCACTTGCCGTCCGGGGACTTTTGAACATGACGTGCTCAAATCCCATCTGGTAAATCTTCAAACCAGTCTAGCAGTATTGCAATCTGAAAATGCATAGTGTAATATATTTTATAATATAAAAATTTATATTTTAGATATTCCATTACATCTTTTTCATTTAATCCATTAATTATATTTATCATATTTATCATATTCAATAAAATATATTTAGTTTACTAATATTGCCTTTATTAAAGAACCTATTTAATATCAATTCTAATTTATTCTCAGTATTCATTTAAGTTTATGTATCTGTATTTATGTTTATTATAAATTCTTTATACAAATTTTTATTATTATAATTAAATTTATTATAATAAAATATAATTGTGATATTATATAATCTTATTAATATATATATATGAATTATCATAATAAATATTTAAAATATAAAAATAAATATTTAAAATTAAAATATAAAAATAATCAATCTGGTGGAGTAATTAGCAAAGTTGACACTTCAACTTATGATAATTTATCTAATGAAGAATTAGAAGAAAAGGCAAATGAAGGAGATAAAATTGCAAAAGAGGTGTTAGATAAACAATATAAAGCATTTACGGATTATGCAAAATATAAAGAATTAGAGGAGAATGCAAATAAAGGAGATAAAATTGCAAATTATATGTTAGGTAAATTACATGAGATGACAGGTGATTACTCAGCTGCAAGAGAATATTATACTTTATCAAGCAACCAAGGATACCTACTTGCCACAGATCGCCTTAAAGCAATGGTAGAAGGGAAATATTTAGAGAGGATGTATTTCAGCGGTTGATAATATAATATAATGTAATTTTTTAGCAATTTATTTTAAGTCTTACAACTTTGCACATGTAAAACACCAACTTTTACATATGCAAATTATTTATAATTTTTTAATATTTTCCTTCTATTAGAAGGTTTTTAACATTTTTTCAGTTTTATTATAAGATCCTTTAATTATATTCTCATATTTATCTTTTAGTATATCTTTAATGACTTTTTCTATATATATAATTATCTCAAAAATATTATTATAGATTATAATAAAACATGTAAGTATTTTATTATATTTTATGAATTATTATTTACTAAAATTATGAAATTTGATTCATATCATAGATTATATGGTTTTATTTTATTATAAATAGTTATCATCAAAATTATTTTTATTTACAAATTCAATAACACCTTCTATACATTCTTTCATAACATATTCATTTGAATATTTAATAAAACCATAAATTAAATCATCTAATTCATCTAAAGTCCATTTTTCTTCATTACCATTTTGAACATCAAATATAATATAATTATCTCTGAAACCAGATATATCACTATAAAATGGTCTAAATCTAATTTGTTTATTTATCATATTATTACCACCAATTCCACCTTCAGAACAATCTAAATATGGTAAATTACGCATTGATTCAGTTTTACACATAGATAACCATTCTTTAACAATTTCATCATTTGCGTTATTATATTCACATTCTTTCTTTAGTGCATTCCATATATCAATATATGGTTTAGTAATATATGTATCAATTTTAAATACTAAACGAATATAATGTGTATCTGGAATATTCATTTATATATTTATTTAGATATTTTTGATGTATTATCATATGTTATTATTATAATAATTAAATAAAATATAAAAATTTATTTGATATAAAATTATTTATAAAAAAACAAATACAAATAAATAATGTTAAATATATATATTATATTATTAATAATATAATATTAAATAATCATAAAACAATTATAACCAAACTAAGTA
>Ga0214921_10007218_pt1 | contig 14885 bp, 11 predicted proteins | sample LL1505_MetaG_FD_177992 | JGI IMG/M metagenome (GOLD analysis project Ga0214921, IMG submission 177992) | Freshwater microbial communities from Lake Lanier, Atlanta, Georgia, United States - LL-1505 | ecosystem: Environmental > Aquatic > Freshwater > Lake | place: USA: Georgia | collected... | reverse complement strand
ATCATATATATTTTCTGTTAAGATCAGACCCGAATTTTTATTATTAGATAATTAGACATTACAACCTATCTAATCAATATATATAATATTGATTCTTTTAAGCTGTTTAAATTCCGAATAGTCGTCGTGTAGTCATCGAATTATAAACATAAAATAAAAAGCTATATTTTTATTTGAAAAAACTATACTTTTTTTGAAAATAGCTGTAAACTGCTTGAAAAAATCAGATAGTTGGTAAATATTGCCAATTGAGTTTGGCACAGATATTCTTCCATGTGATATCGTGGCTCAATATTTTCTCCCGTGATTTCAGCAAAGGAAACAGCGCCTTATATTCATCATGCCCCAGCAATTCCACACATTTATACAAAACGTAATGATAATTAAGAAAATTCTTCTTCGGCTTTTTAGCAATTTCCATCCACGGACCCTGAATTTCACGAAAACAATATCGCAATTTGTCTTCGACTGGCTTCGTTATAATCGGTGGTGGAAGCCCATTCAATTTATTAATAATATGCGCAATGTGTTCATAAAATTTGTTCAGATTCAATTTTCTCAAAAAATAGCGGACTTTTACGTTTGTCAACTTTGTCAGGTCAGTTATTCTCTCCTTCCTGATTTCTTCCTTAATTTGGCTCAATATTTCATCCGGAATATCAGTAGATTCCTTCGCTTGAATCTGGTTTAAAATTTCATTAAGGTGGTTCGTTCTTTTATAGGCGAAGTATGTTGCCTCAGGGGGCGGGTCCTTATAATTGGGCTTGTCGCTCTCGATAATAACGTATTCAAGATTCCCGCACTTTACACAACTCATAAATCCCTCATTATGATTAATAATCATCTCATAATCCTTGTTATAAGTGAGATGACACTTTTTACAGAAGTCTATCTTTTTGGCGACCTTGCTTTTGAGGCCATATGATTTGTCGATAATACTTAAATAATTGTCGAGGGTGGATGCGCGGTCAAACTTGTGATTTGATTCAACGAAGTCATTAATTGTTCTCGCGATTTTCCCGCTGTTATCCGCAGTTTCCTCTGGCTGTTTAATTCCGAAAAATGAGAGGAGTTGCGACTTCTGTGCAGTCGGTTGCAATTGCGCCTGCTGGGCCGGTCTTTCATTATCATCCGCGATATCTTCAATATTGTTGTAATATTCATACAATATGTTTCCCGTTTTAATAAAATAGTCTGTCTCGTCTTGATTGATTTCGAGATTATCTATTTTTTCTTGAAGCTCGTTCCTCTTATTTTCGAGGTGAAACTGTATCCCGAGGTCCTCTGGGCTCAGGATTGTCTCTGAGTTGCTCTTTAATTTATCAAGCTTCTTTTGGACGGTCGATAGCTCGGTCTGATATTTTTTGATATTCTTCTGGTCTTCCTTGAATGACCGGATGATTTCGTTGTGTTTAGCGTCGAGTGTTATTCGGGTATCAATGTGGGAGACCTTCTTATTTTTTTGCTTGAACATTAATGATTCATATCGACATTTTTTTAAGCCTTTTCGAAGATTCGGAAATAACATAAAAACAAAATGCTATTTAATTTAATAAAATGAAAATATTATTATACAGTAGCAATTTGGCAGCGTTCATCGGGCGCAATCATTACTTACCGGCGAGCCGGATATTTAATCAATTATATGAGCGGTATTTTCCGGACCAATTGAAGAAGATGGGTCTCATTGAGAAAGTGGTTAGCGCGAACGTGGGGGACAAGCAGATAATCATTGAAATATCCAAGAAGTTGGAGGGAAATACGGATTTGAAAGAGAAGTTGGATAAAATATGTCGGGCAAATTTATCGTCGAAGAAGATGAAAACGGATAAAGATGGGCTGGTCGGTGTTATAATGGAGGATAAGATACTCACAAAAGAGGAGAAGGAGACTTTGAAGACGGCGATGGATGGATATACTAGCAAGAAATTCGGGACGATTCGGGAAGAGACCGCGTTGGATATTTATAAAAAGGCGCACAAGGGGGAGAAAGTTATTACGGGGCTGGATAGCAAGAGTAAGCGGTTGTTTAATGAAGAGGGGGGCGAGCTGTGGGTAATAAGCAAGGTCGACGCGATGAATGATGACGGGGTTATTATTGAAATAAAGAACCGGATGTATAAGCTATTCAATGAGGTTCGGGAATATGAGTGGCTCCAAGTTCAGACGTATTTGGATGTGTATGACTTGGAGAGGGCAGTCTTAGTTGAATATTTGGTTGGGGCAGATGAAGTGGATAATATGAAGGTTAATAAGATTGAGAGGGACCGCAAGTTCTGGAATGATGTGGTTTTGGTGGAATTGCGGAAATATTTTGGGGTGTTATTGAAGATAATTATGAATGTGGATTTGATGACGGAATATATGTCATTGAGTGAAAATGAACAGAATGAATTCATCAAAAAAATTATTAGGAGTGGGTAAATAATTTTATAAATAACTAAAAATTGATAGTAAAAATTAAGAAAATTATATGCTATATTAAGACTATCACAGAACAATGAGTTTATCAATTCGAAAAACTATTCGGAGGCTTTGGAATCGTGGGAATGTGCTTGAAAATAAGCAGCTATTCAAATGTGAAGGATCTATAACTGATTTAGCGGAATTACACTCAGTCATGGTTGAACTTCAACAATGTAAAGGACCAAATAATGAGGATTTTTTTAATCTCCTGTTGAAAAAAATACAGCCAAATGTTGAAGCATACAATGCGTTACTGCAAACGTCGCAAATGTCGCAGATACGCTTTGATTTCAAGTTGTTTGATGGACCGGAAGCGGTTTTAGCTGCAAAAGAAGCAAAAGAAGCAAAAGAAGCAAAAGCCATTGCGGATTTTGTTGCAAAAACAGAAGAAGTCAGTGCTTTATTGAATCATCAACGCAAACACGGTTTTACGGAATCAGAATTGATTGGGTTTCAGAAGGAGATAAATACGACAATGTTCCTTTTTTTAACAACTAATGGTCCAGACGCCAAGGAACCTTCTTTTATAGAGACTTGTCTGGGAATTCAATGTGAGAATAGACACAGATATGGTGAAATCAACGACTGTATTCGAACGAGTGTGAATACAGTCGTTGATTTCAAGACACATTTTGATCTCACAGTTCAAAAAGTATTTCATTGCATGATTTTCACTAAATGCAATAATTGCACAGTACTCGCAGCATGCATTCATGTAATAAGACCGACTCCATCTCAGCTTTTGAAAGAAAGTATTGTATGTTATGTCATGAGGAATGTGCATAGTCAATTTCGATCTCTCTTGATGGTGATATATTTAAGATCGTTCCTGAAAGACTCATATCCCATATTGGCCCGTTTTTTAGATGCGATCGAGAATCCAGATAGTTCGTATCGAAATGAACTTGTCACTTCTCTAAGGAGATATCCAAATTGTCGGTCTTCAAGTGAAGAGATTGACCCTTCTCAATATCAGACATGGGTGAAATTTTGGACTGAAAAAAACATTTAGTTATCAAAAGTCCATAACAGATGACAATTCTATGAACCTGTGAAACTCAGTCATTATAGTGATTAAATAACACATGTAATCAGGCGTTTTATAATAATTTTACAAAGTCATTCATCTCTCTTCAATTTAAAGAAAACATACTTTATATAATATAAAATGGATATATTTGAAAATTTCAGTTTCCAAGATAAGAAAATCCGTGTATAAGTGTTCAGTTTATATTTGATGTAGTCAAATATAAACACAAGAGATTAAAAACTTATGAGATATAAATCATGATGTGATTTATATCTGTTCAGTAGAACAATCATTATTTTTGCTGAAAAATATAGTTGATGTATTCAATATTGAATTGATTTATTTCAACTTTTCAGATTTTTATTATAAAAATTGATGGTAAAACCGTATAAAATATTACAAATTTAGCTTCATAATTTTATTCAAATGAATACAAAAGAAGATAATATAAAAAAAGATAATATAAAAAAAATGATAGAAGAAGTAAAATTTTTACAGGATCGCCCAGATTTACTTCATTATCTCTTTCAAATACTTGAAGTAGTCATAGGACTTGGTTCATGTCATTTTAAGAAACCTTGTTTTAACGAGAAAGATGTCGATAAGATGTCAAATATTCAGAGACATGATGGTATTTCATCCGTAATTCCAATGGACGAAGATGCTATTATGAGAGCAACTTGTTGCTCTCACTTACATGGATGTGCAAAATGTCGATCTGTTTGTTGTTTGAAGAAGTTGTCGGCTCTTCAAGAAGGACAAAATGCACTGCTTGATGAAAGATTATGTGAAGAAGTATGCAGATGTGTCCAAGATGGAGCTGGTATCTTCAATCTTTCTCTTTTTTCTGCTTTGCTTCGGACGTCTCCAGATTTTGGGGAAGATTCGCTGATACTGTTTACACTGACAAATTCTATTAAAGAAGACACGTGGAAGGCTGCTGCTGAGATTGCTAATATATTCTTTGCTGCAGCAAGAAAGTTAAAACTGGATTTTCTGTTTTTTGAGCATCGTGCTTCTGCTGAACGACGTGAAAAAAGGTACGCAGAGTTAGACAAGATGGAACTCGAACTATGTCATACAGTATATGCAACCGAAATTGCTCAGATTCAAAAAGAGAAAGAAGTGGCTTCAGTAATTGAAGCAGTAATTGAAGCTACGCTACTTGAAGCTGAAAAAAATAAGATGCCAAAGTGCCATATCTGCAAAAGTGATCCAATGAAGTATCCTCCAAAATTTTCCCCAAAAACTTGTAAGCACAAAATCTGTTGCGAGGAATGTGTGCATATGGTAGGTTTGAATGAGAAACTCGAATACAGATGTCCATTATGTCAGATGTCATTTACTGATGACGATGTTTGGTGGTGCTTCGGCGACCGAGTTGTCTCTGATACTGATTAAATAATGGATGTAATCCATATTTTTATAATTAATTTTACAAAGTCATTCATCTCTCTTCAACTTAAAGAAAACATACTTATATATAATATAAGATGGATATATTTGAAAATTTTAGTTTCCAAGATAAGAAAATCAGAGTTTACGGAACAGTTGAAGAACCATTGTTTTTGCTGAAAAATGTAGCAGAAGTATTCAATCTTGAATCGATTCGTTCGAGTGTCATCGATTTCGATGAATCAGAAAAGATATTACAAGACTTAAAGAGTAATGGAGGAACACAAAAACACGCATTTCTTACAGAAATCGGTTTTTACAAATTCATAATGCGTTCTCGAAAGAGGAAATCTATTGAATTCCAGAAGTGGTTATTCACAATTTTACGAGAATTGCGGTTAAAAGGTTTTTATAAATTAGATTCTCATAAAGATGAAAAAATAAATATTGAAGAATTATTTATTGAAAGTCAATTGAAGATTTCAAGACATAACGCGCTGATTGAAGCATCCAAGAAATCACATGTAATATATATTTGCGAATTGACTGAAAAATACGAGAATCGGACTTTAATCAAAATTGGGAAATCTGATGATATCAAAACGCGAATTAGCGGATTGAAAAGCCAATATCAAAAACCAGTCTTTTTACTACATGTTTTTCATTGTGAAAATAATTCTGAGTTTGAAAAATACATTCATAATCTTAAAGAATTCAAGGAAAACCGTTTTAATGATAAACTTGAAAATGGGGAAACTTCTCGCGAAATTTATATATTGAATGAAAATCTCACGATGGAATATATTATTGAAGTTATAAATAAAAATATAAAAACTTATGAAAAATTGAATCAGACTGAGTATATTGAATATCAGAAGAATGAGATTGAAAAATTAAAGATAAGCCTTGAAATCGAAAAACAGAAGAATATGAATGTATTTGTAAATTCATTTGGAACTTTATTGAATGATTCAAACAAGAAACAAATATTCAAAGAGTTGATGAATGATTCGTGTCCGGTTGTTAATGAGAATTCCGAAGTGAAAGAAGAACCAAAAGAAGAATCGCATACATTTTCCACAGAACCAGAATCACAAGCAGACCCAATTAAGATTGAGAAAGAAGAATTACAAGCATCTACAACAGAACCAGAAGAACAACTGGAAGACCAAGAAATAACACAGACAGATTCATCTGAAACAAGTTATAATTATAGAATAAAAACACGCAAGAAAAAAATAGTTAGTTATATTCAACAATATGATTTAGATGGAAATTTAATAAAATATTATGAATCATTTATTGATTTAATCCGTGATATTCCAGGAACATCTGTTTCCGGATTGAAACATTCAATTGGTAATTCATCTATTTATCACGGTTTCCGTTGGAAAATAATAGAAAAAACGGAAGACCCATCAGTAAAATATGATATTGGAGAAACAACAGACATCGTTATTTCAAGGCGCGAATTTATCGCGCATATAAATATTGATAAAACGCTCGTAATGGATGTTTATTCAGAGCAAAAAGAATTTGCTGAAAAATATAAGTTGTCAAATAGTGCTGTATGTTGCGCAATCAAGCGTGGTTCGCGGACGCAAGGTGGTCATCTAATGTTTTATGATGATTGTCCAATTGAAATGCGAGAAGAATATGAGAAAAATCATAAATTACCAGAAAAGCCGGTTATTAGTGGAGGAATGACTGTTTCTAAGATTGATAAAAATACGAAGGTTGTATTGAAAGTATATAATTCAATATCGGACGTAATTAAAGAAAATCCGATGAGCCGGTTATCATTACAGAATGCTTCAAGCAATAATACGATTCATAACGGTTTCTATTGGAAAATAAGCGGAAAATAGTTTTTTGTAAAAATAAGATAGGAAGATAAAGTTATTTTGTAATAACTTTATTTTGTAATAAATAATCATTAGTAAAATATCATAACATCTTTATTTTATCTCCAATCTCTTTATAGTAGAATCCATTATAAGCTAAATTTTTTTTGATTGATTTTGATAAAATTTTATCACTAATCGATAACTCATTACAACAACCCCTTTTTCTCTCTTCGAGAGTAAAGGGGTTAAACCCCAAAACGACCATAAAAGGATTTGTTATAAAAAAGTCTGGATGTGGTAATTTTGGGGGGTCGCACCTTTGCTTCTACGTAGTAGAAGAAAAAGGGGTGGTCGAATCCATTATCACTTGCTCCGGTTTTTCTATCAATATACACATTCAATATTTCCGTTTTTTCTTGGTTGATTTTTGCGATGTATCCCATCTCTTTATGTATAGATTCTTTCGTTGGTAAAATATTATGAATTATATTTGGATCCATACTTCTTTCAACGAATAACCATCGATAATTATAATATACTCTGTTTTCAACAATTGCTTTGTTAAGAGTTGGCCTTTTTATATTCGGATTCTCTCTCATCAAATCAGCAACACTTTCATAATAGTTTACTAATTCAAGTGTTTCAGGATTGATTTTTTGAAGACGAGGTCCTAAATTTACTGGCTCTTGATTAAATCCATTCGTTGTTCTTACTTGTGATTGATTTATCTTTTCAAGAATTTCCTTAATTATTATTTCAATAGAATCAATTTTATTGGATAATTGGCTTACGTGTTTTACATGTTTTATAAATTCAGCAACTAATATACTATCATTGTTTGATTCTTTCAATTGAATCATCAATTTTAGATTTTCATTTTCAAGTTCTAAATTGCGGTTATACTCATTGAAATCATTAAAGTATTTTATATTACTATTTATTATATTCAATACCATTTGATATGTAAGATTTTTACCAATTAGAAAAAGTTCCATCTCATTCTCATGGTTTTTTAAGTTAGTAATTTTATTTAATCTTATTTTTTCATGGTTGTGAATAAAAGACTCAAAATCACTACTGCGATTTACAGAAAAACAATCGAGTAATACACATTCATCGTATTTGGTTTTATGCTCTGAGTATCGATTTTTGATTCCAATGCGACTTTCTCCAATTTTAACAATATAATTTCCATGTTCTAATGTTTTAACACAGATGATATATACAATTGAACCGATTGTAGCAAACTTTTGTAATAGTAATTTTTCTTTATCAAGTTCGCGTTCTTTTTTGAATTTAACTTCGTATTCTTTTGTATTTTTATCTTCAATTTGAAGTAATTGAGTTTTCAGTTCAGTAGTTTCTTCTTCAAGAACTTCATGAAGTGATTCTTCCAATTTGATAAAATAGTCGTGTATTTCATCTGCTTTTTTAGTTCTGGCCTTCAAGCAAAACTTTTTGAATGTTATAATATTCATCATGATAACTTCATTATTATTACCACCATGCGATAATTTTGATTCTTTCTTCGGATGTGGGACTATTTCATCTTCATCGTTGTTTGTCATAAAATCTTGCTTATGAAGCTTCATAAGCAAGATTTTATAATCTTTATCAACGATAAATTGTTTTTCTAATAAATATTTTGAATTACCTTTGGTTGAAAATCCCAACCATTTCCATACATTATCCAAATCGATAACATAATCATTTAGTTTATCGTATTTTAGATAGCAGTAAAAGCTTGATAAAAATAGCTGTTGTTCGTAAGTTGTAAATTTGGATTGAATTTTTTCAATCAACTTAGATTTACAATTTATATTTATTTTCGAGATTGGGTTGTTTTCAATCAAATCAACGATATCAATACTTGTCATATTCTCCATTTTATTATAATATTTAGTTTTGTTTATATTCGAGATTGAAAAAATAAATTTCAATTTTTCCAACAATAGTCGATACCTCTTTACGAAAACTCCGAATCTTAAACAGCTTAAAGAAATCATCATAAGATATAATGATAATTTCTTTAATCCATTTAGAGAATAATCACTAATATTTAGCTCTCAAAAATAACCCTTTCCTTTCCAAAAAACAGTTTAAAAGATTTTGGAATGTTTAGAAGATTATTATTTCCGAAATTCAATTAAAATCGAATTAAATGCGTTTCATGAAAAATTTTTTTCTATATTAGAGTTATAATGTCAGGTGGTCTGATGCAACTCGTAGCCTATGGCGCTCAAGATATTTATCTCACTGGAAACCCCCAAATCACTTTCTTCAAGGTTGTTTACCGTCGTCACACTAACTTCTCTATGGAGTCTATTGAGCAGGTCTTTAACGGAACTGCTGACTTCGGCAAGAGAGTTACTTGCACCATTTCCCGCAATGGTGATCTTATTCATCGTGTTTACCTTCAAGTCACTCTTCCCCTTGTTGAGTGCCCTGTTGTTACTAACGCGAAGACAAGCACTTATGATGCAAACTATTGCTTCAGATGGGTCAACTACGTCGGCCACATTCTTATCCGCAACGTTGAGGTTGAAATCGGTGGACAACGCATTAATTGTCGGTGCTGAAAAACACGAGGGTTTAGATTTTAAGACGAAAAATTTAAACATAAAAGCCTTTAGTAATCGTCTTCCTGACTATTTGTCCGTAGTCATAAAAAGGATTTACACGTGTTAGTGTAGTTATTATTTAATTGTAATAATTATGCAACATTACCAAATTGCGGGAACCCCCTTAGAGTTCTTATTACCAAGGATTATTGTGAAAACATAATCTGGCTAAGACTATAACTTAGGTATGGTAAAAATATAAGAAATTGGGCAATCCGCAGCCAAGCTCCTAACCTGTTATTATAATAGAATGGAGAAGGTTCAACGACTAAATGGTAATGGGTCTTTAAATATTTAAAGGCTTAAGATATAGTCTAATCCTTTGGGAAACCAAAGGTACATAAAACAAATCAATCACCTATGCGACAAACAATACGGTGATTGGCTTAACATCTGGAACGAGCTCTCTCAAGAGCCCGGTCATCAGGTAGGATATGACAATATGGTTGGCAACACCTTCGCTCTTACTGGTACCGCCCTTGCTAAGGCCGAAGCCACGACTCTCTATGTTCCCTTCCAGTTCTGGTTCTGCCGTAACCCCGGTCTTGCTCTTCCTCTCATTGCTCTTCAGTATCACGAAGTAAAGATCATTCTCGAGTTCCGCCAGAAGAACGAGTGCTACGTAACTGCTGACCAGCTCGGCAACTGCGGTGTCTCTCTTGATTCCCAGAATAACCTCTTCTGCGTTCCTTCTCTTGAAGCAGCGTCTCTTTACATTGACTACATCTACCTCGACACTGACGAGCGCAGACGTTTTGCTCAGGTCTCTCACGAGTATCTTATTGAGCAACTCCAATTCACAGGAGATGAGTCAATTACCAGCCAGAATGTCAAGGTCAAATTGAACTTTAACCACCCCGTCAAGGAATTGATCTGGGTCGTTCAGAGAGACTCCGTCATTCAGCTCGGTATGAACCAGTGGAACAACTACACTGATGATTTCGACAACGATACCTTCGGTGTTATCGGCTCCAACGGTCTCCTTGACCCTCAGGCCGCCCTTCGTACCAATGTTGAGTCCGGTTATTCCGCCGTTTCCTTCCCCGCTGTTTACAACGACACTTACACTGGTGTTGGCCCCCAGCCCGGAAAGGAACAGACTACTCCCGAAGTTGCTTGGGCCTACCTTCCCCCCGGTGGCGGTGCTGGAACCAACAACAACGCTCCCGTCAACTTTTCCGATTACAACGAGGCTGCCGGAGGTGCTGACCACGCCGGTCTTGCTCCCCAGCGTGCTGGCCGAAACCCAGTCGTCCGTGCTAAGCTCCAGCTTAACGGCCACGATCGTTTCTCTGAGCGTCTTGGTTCTTACTTCAACCTTGTTCAGCCTTATCAGCACCACACCAACATTCCTGCTACGGGAATTAACGTGTATTCCTTTTCGCTACAGCCCGAACAGCATCAGCCCTCAGGCACTTGCAACTTTTCGCGAATTGACAACGCGACTCTTCAACTTCAAGTCACACCCAAGACTTCGATTTCATCTAAAATCCGTGTATACGCGACTAACTACAACGTTCTTCGTATAATGAGCGGGATGGGGGGATTGAACCTACTAGTTTCATTAATATTAATGACTGTTAACCAGATCCAAAAAGCAGTATGCTACAGTAAAGTGAGCCCTTACAGTAGAAAACCATTTATGTCCTCACAATCATCTATTTTGATGGTATGACTAACTGCTAGTTGGTTGATTTATATCAACCAGCAACACACCTTGTTGTTCGGGAATCCCCTTATAGCCTTTTCTACCAAGCTTATCTCCGAAAGGAATAAGTGGCCAAGAGTAATGAACTTGGGTATGGTAATAATGAAAAGGATTGGGCAATCCGCATGCTTACTACCTAAAAACGATATGCTAGTTTATGGTAGGGCGTCAGAGACTGAACGGGCGTGGGTCGTTTATGAAGATCTAAGCAATCTGAAACGGCTTAAGATACAGTCCTCCTTCTAGGGAAACTTAGAAGATAAAGAGAGCTTACAGCAATTAAAATATTATTTCTTCGTTTTTACATTTTTTTGTAAAAATTGATTTTAATTTATTCAAATAAATAAATTAAATAAAATGGAAGAATTGAATAAACATGTTTTAGAAAATAACTTGGTTATTTTATCAACTAATGTTGGCCATAAAAAAAATATGGGTCGTTATTCCGGTAAATTGTTAAACCCGTATTTTTTAGTCCGGAATGAAAACGATGAAAGCATTGAAAAAGAATATTATATTATGTTCTGTAATCCGAATATGATTACATATTTTTCAATCGAAGATTATAATAAAATAATCTGTCAGGACTATACATGGTCATATAATCCTTTGATTGGATATGTATTTACAGCCGGATTATATTTACATCAGCTTGTTATGGACCATTCCGGTTTTGGTAAAGGACAATTGAGCGTTGATCATATAAATCAAAATAAAATTGATAATAGGAAATGTAATTTAAGAATAACAACACAGTCTCAGCAAAATACAAATAGAGGAAAGGTATCTCGTCATTTCGATGCTAAAAAGATTCCTGATGAATTTATGAAATGGCTAAAAAATGAAAGACAATTAGATAATTTACCAAAATATTGTGAATATTACAAGAATGATAAAGAAAAGAAAGAATTTTTTGTAATAAATCATTTTCATCCATTAGTCAAAGAAAAAAATGAGAGAGTTAAACTATCATCGAAATGCGGAACATTTGGAAATTATTCACTAATTGATAAATATAAACAAATTGAAAAAGGACTTTTATTTCTTGAAGAGAAAAAAGACAGTCCAATTGATAGCTGGACATATGTAGAATTAAAAAATAAAATGTTTGAATAGATTCATAACATCTAAAAAACTTACTATTTTTTCTTCTTGGTCAGTGTAATAATGATTATAAAATTTCGCTCTTCTTTTTGGAAGACCAATATTTTATAATAAATACTGATATCAGATATAGTATATTATACAATAAATACATATTATTTTATTTAAGCTAATTTAGGTTCCGAATTTTTCGTAAGAGACTCGATTATAATTAAAAAAATTGAAATTTATTTTTCCAATCTTGAATATAAACAAAACTAAATATTATAATAAAATGGAGAATACAACAAGTATCGATATCGTTGATTTGATTGAAAACAATCCAATTTCAAAAATAAATATAACTTGTAAATCAAAGTTGATTGAAAAAATTCAATCCAAATTTACAACTTACGAACAACAACTATTTTTATCAAGCTTTTACTGCTATCTAAAATACGATAAACTAAATGATTATGTTATCGATTTGGATAATGTGTGGAAATGGTTGGGATTTTCAACCAAGGGTCATTCAAAATATTTATTAGAGAAACAATTTATCGTTGATAAAGATTATAAAATCTTGCTTACGAAGCTTCGTAAGCAAGATTTTATGACAAACAATGACGAAGATGAAATTGTTCCACATCCGAAGAAAGAATCAAAATCATCACATGGTGGTCAAAATAAAGAAATTATAATGCTTAACGTTAAAACATTCAAAAAGTTTTGCTTGAAAGCCGGAACTAAAAAAGCAGATGAAATACACGACTATTTTATCAAATTAGAAGAATCACTTCACGAAATACTTGAAGAAGAAACAACCGAACTGAAATCTCAATTACTACAAATTGAAGATAAAAATACAAAAGAATATGAAGTCAAATTCAAAAAAGAAAGAGAACTTGATAAAGAAAAACTACTATTACAAAAGTTTGCTTCAATCGGTTCAATTGTATATATTATTCGTGTTAAAACATTAGAAAATAATAAATATATAGTTAAAATCGGTGAAAGTCGCATTGGAATAAAAAATCGATACGCAGAGCATAAGCATAAATATGAAGAATGCGTATTACTTGATTGTTTTTCTGTAAATCGCAGTAGTGATTTTGAATCTTTTATTCACAACCATGAAAATATAAGATTAAATAAAATTACTGATTTGAAAAATCATGAGAATGAGATGGAACTTTTTCTAATTGGAAAAAATCTTACATATCAAATGGTATTGAATATTATAAATAGTAATATAAAATATTTTAATGACCCGCGAATATTGGAACTTGAAGCTAAAAATTTGAGTTTAATGATTCAAATGAATGAATCGAAAAGTGAAAATGTATTTATTTCCGAATTAATGAAAGAAATTAAATATTTATCAAATAAAATTGATTCCGTTGAAAAAACAAATAAAGAAATACTTGAAAAGATAAATCAATCGCAAGTAATAACTACAATCGGATTTAATCAAGAACCATTAAATTTGGGTCCAAGGCTACAAAAAATCAATCCTGAAACATTCGAATTAGTAAAATATTATGAAACTGTTTCAGATGTGATGAAAGAGAATCCAAATATCAAAAGGCCCACTCTCAACAAAGCAATCGTTGAAAATCGTGTATATTATAATTATCGGTGGTTATTTGTTGAAAGAAGCATGGATCCAACAATTATCCATGAAATTTCTCCAACGAAAGAATCCATACACAAAGAGATGGGATACATCGCAAAATTGGACCAAGAAAAAACAGAAATATTGAACGTGTATATTGATAGAAAAACCGGAGCAAGTGATAATGAGTTTGAGTCATTATCCGGATTAGACAATCCAGTCAGGAGTGGAAAATTAACGAATGGATTCTATTACATGATATATGAAAAGTGTAGCGAAGAATTAAGAGTCAATTTTGAAGCTCAGCATGGTGGGTATCCACAATTATATAGGAGTGGTATTGGTCAATATGATTTGGATAATAATTTAACTCGTATATTTCTGTGTAAATATTATTGTTGTAATGAGTTATCGATTAGTGATAAAATTTTATCAAAATCAATCAAAAAAAATTTAGCTTATAATGGACATTATTATAAAGAGATTGGAGATAAGTTAAAAATGTTCTGATATTTTACAACAATTATCTATTTTTTTTATTATTATCTAAAAATAAAAGATAATTGTTGTAAAATAAATCATTCCAGAACAATATTTGCGTTTATTTTACGAATGATACAACAAGTATTTTATTAACAATAAACTTTTATATAATATTACATTTGTGATTAGAAAAATTTCAATATTATATTTTCTAAATTATTTGTATTTATTTTATCAAAAAAATATATAATTCAAAATATTCATATTTTTAATTATATTTAGTTAATTTAGTTATCTATTATATTCAAATACATATTTACAGCTATTTTCAAAAAAAGTATAGTTTTTTCAAATAAAAATATAGCTTTTTATTTTATGTTTATATTCCGAATATTCGGAATATACTCTCTGAATATTCGGAATATAAATCAGCTTAAAAGAATCAATATAATATATATTGATTAGATAAGTTGTAATGTCTAATTATCTAATAATAAAAATTCGGGTCTGATCTTAACAGAAAATATATATGATTTTGGATTTTATTAGATATACATGAGTTTAACATGATTCATGTATCTTATACAACCGTTAGTCTTAAAGACTTCGTCTTTAAGACTCAAGAGATTAAAAACTC
>Ga0214921_10007217_pt1 | contig 14886 bp, 15 predicted proteins | sample LL1505_MetaG_FD_177992 | JGI IMG/M metagenome (GOLD analysis project Ga0214921, IMG submission 177992) | Freshwater microbial communities from Lake Lanier, Atlanta, Georgia, United States - LL-1505 | ecosystem: Environmental > Aquatic > Freshwater > Lake | place: USA: Georgia | collected... | reverse complement strand
AAAAACGCAGAAAAGGATATCGTAAATTGAACGGTCACCGTCAAATGTTTACTAAAATTCAAATAGAAGCTATTAAAGCTTAGTTTTTAACAAATAAAAAGATAGATTAAATACCATGGCACACAAAAAAGGAGTCGGTAGTTCAAAAAACGGACGTGAATCGCATAGCAAACGCTTAGGTGTAAAAATATATGGCGGCCAATTTGCAATTGCAGGTAATATTATAGTACGTCAGCGTGGTACAAAACACCACCCAAGTACCAATGTAGGTATCGGTAAAGATCATACCTTATTTGCATTGGTTGATGGAAATGTAGTATTCAAAAAAGGCAAAAACGATCGTAGTTTCGTTTCAGTAGAGCAAAGAGTTATAGCTGAAGCATAAAATACCCATTAAACCATATTAAAGCTGCTATATTCATAGCAGCTTTTTTTTTTACGTAATCACATTTTGAATATTCATTAAATTAATCATATTCGCATCACAAAATTTTAAAAATGAAAAAACTATTTATTCCAATTCTAGTATTACTTAATTTGGCAGTTTCATGCGATAAAACACCACCTACACCGCCAGTACCAGCAGCGCCTGACACTGCTATGTTTATGAGTTACAGCATCGGTAACACAAACTATAACATGTCTTATGTGGGGGCTGTGAAAGATTCATTATCTACTCCTAATTTATTCATATTATCCGCCACTCCAACAAAAACAACGTTATTCCCTATTTTAGTGTTTGTTCTTACAAAACCGATTAATGGATGGAAAACATCCATATCTAATATGGATCAGAACAATCAAGCAAATTTTGTTGAATTTAAATTAAGCGCAACCAATAAATGTAATTCGAAAAACGTAATCCCTACTGATAGTACTGGTATGAATATTAACTTTTCTAAATTCTCATATGCTTATGCAGACGTTGTTGAAGGGACTTTTTATGGTTCACTTGCTCCGCAAGAAGACCCTAACCAACTTACTTTTATCAAAAATGGTAAGTTTAGATTAAGAGTTAATTAATGATATTATTTAAACCAGCTTAGGCTGGTTTTTTTATGCCCATTTCCAATATTTCATATGCACCTATCATATCCATATGTAGTATCGTGGCTAGGCCGTCTTTGTCTCTTTCGAACATCGGCAGGAATTTGGCTCCAAACACAATTTCTTGCGCGGTATACGAAAACCTGTAATGAACCATTTGAGAATAGGTATCATCAAAACCTTTGAAGGCCAAAATCAATTCGGACTCGGTATCCAACAAATCTTGCATCGAAAGACCATACATTGGGCTATCCTCTTCAATAGGATGCACAATGGTCCAACTTAATGAGAGGGCACTCACTTTTTCATATTCTAATTTTAAAGTTAAAAATCGTCTTACTGAGGTTTCTTTTTCAATGTAACTTAACATCATTCGCGCTTCGCATTCTATCAATTGGTTGTTTCTTGCATTAGCAATTCTTAGCATAACGGCTGTTTTATTTTGAAAGGGTGAAATAACAGCATTTTCACTTCTAATAAGTTTAACATTAGGTCTTGAAAAACGACCATAGAGCAAACCTGTGGCCAAGGCAAATGCCATCAAACCTATGAGTGACTCGATAGCCGCAACAGTACTTGCAGCATTACCAATTGGATTAATCCTACCAAAACCAACAGTGGTGAAGGTTTGAGTGCTGAAGAAAAAAGCCTCAAAAAATTTATCTTTTTCCGTATCTCCAATGATGCCACCTAAGTGTTCAATTCCGATAAAAAAGTATATAAAGGCAAAAATTAAATTTACCGTAAAATAAAATGCGAAGATTATTAAACTAAAGTGCATCCACGACATTAATATTAGGTCGTGAAAGGGGTTGAAACGATTAAATAATGGAAGTCCGTCTCGTTTTACATTAAAACTTCCATCCTTATTTACCAGTCGGTTTCCTTGGGCCTGCGCTTGAGAACCAAATCCAGTATACTTATCTTCATTTTGCCTATTGAATACTATTTTTCTTCTCATGCAAATTATAAAAGGATGTGTTTCGACTTTACATCAGTTCCAAAAAAAACACTGGCTCCTTTGTCAAAATTCTCAGGAAAATCAGTAGTATTAAAGCTTACTTGGGAGTTTTTAGAACATAAAAATTCCAATTCAGTGTGGCATAATAAATAATCCTGCAAACTATTTGCAACTATCTCTCCTTGTGATACTATTTTAATATGCTCAGGAACAAATTTTCTGAGTTGATTTAGTAAAAGGGGATAATGTGTACACCCCAAAATAATGGTATCTATATTGCTAGATTTTGACAACAAAGCATCCACGTGTTTTTGGATAAAATAAGCGGTACCGGGATTACCAATCTCATTATTTTCAACCAATGGAACCCACATGGGACAAGCTTCTTGGTGTACCATAATTTCAGGATAAAACTTATTTATTTCTATAGGATATGATTGAGAGCTAACTGTACCACTGGTGGCAAATATTCCAACATGATTTGTTTGGGTGTAATGCTTCACAATTTCAGTAGTTGGACGAATGACACCCAAAACACGCTTTTTGGAATCGAATCTATGTAAGTCTTTCTGTTGAATAGTTCTTAAGGCCTTTGCTGATGCTGTGTTGCATGCTAAAATCACTAAATGACATCCTTCTGAAAACAATCGATTAACACACTCAAAAGTATACTCATACACGGTGTCATATGATCTCGACCCATAAGGTGCACGAGCATTGTCACCCAAATAAAAATAATCATATTGAGGAAGTTTTTTTACAAATTCTTTCAAAACGGTTAAGCCACCATAACCTGAATCAAAAACACCAATTGGGCCTGGTTTCATAATCATTATTTATATTTTAGTAGCAATATTAGTATTTCATTTTTTACATTCGCTAAAAAAGTAAAGATATGAGAAATTTATTAATAAGCGTTCTACTCACTTTGTTTTCCTTTGGAATTGCACATTCACAAACCAAAGCAGATGACATTGTAGGAACATGGCTTACTGGAACTGGTAAGGCACACATCAAAATTGATAACATTAAAGGTTTTTATTTTGGAAGAATAGTATGGTTAAAAGAACCCCATAATAATGATAACAAGCCAAAAACAGATATTAACAACCCTGATAAAAGCAAGCAAAACCTGAATCTTTTGGGCTTAAGACTTTTGGATGGATTTGAATACAAAAGTGAAAACAATTGGGAAAGGGGGACAATTTACGACCCTGAAAATGGAAAAACCTATAGCTGCAAAATTTATCTCGACAATAAAAACACAATGAAAATTAGAGGCTACATAGGGATTTCATTGATAGGCAGAACAGATACTTGGACAAGGATAAAATAGCAAATACAATTTCCTTTCCTCAATCAGTCAATTTGTATATTTTTGTTAAAAATTTTACTAATGTTTGGAAAAATAGCAGAAGCAAAACAAAAGGCTGAAGAAATAAAGAGTAAGTTGTCGTTAATAACCGTTGAAGGAAATGCGGAAGGTATTACAATAGTTGCCAATGGTAATAAAAAAATCATTTCCATTGATATACCTGCTGACATGTTAAAACCTGAATATAAAGCACAGGTAGAAGAAGCACTACATGAAGCTATTGAAAACGCACTAAATCAAGCTGACAATATTGCAAAAAGCGAGATGAAATCTCTGATGGGCAGCTTATTACCGGGTGGATTAGGAAATCTCTTTGGTTAAGTTCTACGTACTACAATTGTAAAAATTTGCATTATCATTGTCTTATTTTGAGGTATTGTGCAACATATTTTTGTCTTGTTGGGTCAAATCTATTAATTTGTAATATAAAGCCTCATAAATGAAAAGAGTTTTTCCCGTAATGTTAATAGCAGGTGTTTTACTTTTTGCTTCATGCAACAAGCTTGAACAATTTAATGACCTATATATAAGATTAAACCTCTCTTCAAAGAGTTTATGGTTTAATTTTGACTCTACAGACTCAATTAAAAGTTTCGAAATTTCCAAAGTAGGAAACTATCTTAATATTGATAGCATTCTTCAAAAAAACTCGGTAGATACCAACAAAATCCAATCAGTTAAAATTTATAAAATTAACTTCACCATTGATACCACAAACAGTGTTTCCAAAGAAAACAATTTCGATTTTCTAAAAAACATGTCAGTCTCGTGCAAAGTTGACAATCCTTCATTTGATTATATTAATCTTGGGAAAGCAGACTCAATAAAATCCAATATGATGTCATTTGATATGAGTGTGCCAAACATTGAAGTTAAAGATATTATTAGGATGGATGAAATTAGATACAGAATGAATGGTTGGAACAAAAAGCCTATGGGTAAAACCAAGGTAATTGTTACCATTGACTACACCGTTGACGCTGCCCTCTCAAATAAATAAGTTTATTCTTTTATAAACTTCGTAGTTTTCACAAAACCATTTTCGTTTATATATTTCATAAAATAAACACCTTTTGTTAGGATAGAAATATCGATTTCAGTTTTATTTTTATTAATTGCCGTTCTTGATATTTCACGACCATTTATATCCATAATAATACCATCTGCATTTTGAAATGAATTCTGAGAAACATTTAGTTCCAATTTATCTTTAGCGGGATTTGGGTATATACTAATTACATTGCTGTTAGTCAATTCATTCAAATTGCTTGGGCTTTGAACATAGATAGCATATTTTGAATTTGAATCATTAATATTTTGGCTGATTGGCCCTAAAATGGTATTAGCTGTCCCTTTTATTTTTATCATTACCACCAATGGATAATTTGTGTTTGCCATAGCCTCAGTTGCGGTTCCGGTAATTGTTACACAGCCATTGCTTCCTCCTTTGATTCCGCAATTAGCGTTGTGGCATGTATATGTAAAACCTGGAGGCATACCTTTTACTCCTATAATAAACAAGCTATCAATGGTAGCTTTGATATTTTGTCCTAAATAACTAAATAGGGTATCTTTCGTAATATAAAACTGTAAAACTTGACTGTAAGCCACATTGGGCGTAGCAGCAGGCAATGAAGAAGGAAATACACCAGAGGACTTAATACTCGCATCGGGCAGACATTGTGCATTGGTATCAATAGTAAAAAATGAAGAAATTGAAATTAAAAATGCAATTTGTAATAATATCTTTTTCATATTTGTTGTAATGAATATTTTTTCAAGTTTAGCATATAAATCAATTATTTGCATATTTTTATTCTTAATTTTTACCAATAAGCTACAAGCCCAAAAAATTCAAATAAGTGGAAAGGTGAATGATAATGAAAGCAATGAAGCACTTATGGGTGCCATCATTTCTATCGACAATAACAATGTTTCATCTACTGATAATACTGGAAGTTTCAGCTTCTATTATTCTCCTAACAAACAAGTTGAAAAAGTCAAATTACAAGTAATGTATTTAGGTTATGACACCTATTCAGACAGCATACTCATTAGTAATCGCAATGGATTAAACCTTAACATCAAACTTAAAACGAGTAAAACCCAACTGGACCAAGTGATCGTCTCAGCAGGTAGGTATGAACAATCTGTAAAAAAAGTAACTGTTTCAACCGAAGTCATCAAACCCTATTTAATAGAAAATCGCATTACCACAAATATGGATAAGTTGATTGACCAAATTCCAAGTGTGAACGTGGTGGATGGACAAGTTAGCATAAGAAGCGGCAGTGGATGGAGCTATGGAGCAGGCTCGCGGGTAATGGTATTGTTGGATGGCATTCCTTTTTTATCAGGGGATGGAGGGCAGCCTCAATGGAAGTTTTTGCCTATAGAAAATGTGGAACAAGTAGAGGTAATCAAAGGCGCTTCATCTGTTTTATACGGCAGCTCGGCATTGAACGGGATGATAAATTTTAGAACTAAATTGGCCAGCGGCAAACCCATTACCCATATCAATTTGTTTTCGGGTGTATACGATAATGCTCCTCGAAAAGATTTGCAATGGAATAGCCAAGCAAGACTGCAAAATGGTTTCAATATTTTCCATTCAAACAAATACAAAAAAATGGCCTATGGCATTGGACTCAACTATTTTAAAGATGATGGCTACCGCTGGGGAGAAAACGATCACAGGCTGAGAATTAGTTTTAATACCCGTTTCAATTCCAATAAAATTCCATCTTTACAATATGGACTGAATGGTAGCATTTTAATAACGGATGCAGCATCATTTCTGCTTTGGGAAAGCTACAAATATGGTTATATTGCTGGAGATACACTCGTTACTAATACTACTTCTTACAACCACTCTTTCGACCCTTATGTGAGTTTTTTTACAGGTAAAATAAAACACAGTTTCAAAGGCAGATGGGTATATGTTGACAATAGGGTTCACAACCCCGACCCGGCCGTAAATCAAAACAACGCCAATCATACTTTTTATAGTGAATACCAATCTCAGATAAACCTATCAAAAAATTTCTTACTGAATGCTGGACTTGTATGGCAGCAAACTATTAGTAATTCACCCTTGTTTCAAGGCAATCAAAATGCATCCAACTATGCAGGATTTGCCCAATTAGATTATAACCACAAGCGTTGGAGTGCCAATGCAGGCATGCGTTACGAAACATACAGTATTAATGGTAATTCTGAAAGCAAACCCGTTTTCAGAACAGGTCTTAATTTTGAAGCAGCCAAAGCCACATTTATCAGAGCTAGTTTCGGGCAAGGCTATCGTTTTCCAACCATAGCAGAGATGTTTATTTCTACCACTGCGGGTTCAATAACGGTTGTGCCCAATCCAAATTTAAAGTCAGAAAGTGGATGGAATGCTGAGATAGGGCTGAAACAAGGTTTTAAAATAAAAGGCTTTAAAGGATTTGTAGATGCTGCTTACTTTTTTACCCAATACCAAAACATGATGGAGTTTAATTTTGGATTATTTGCTTTAAATAAAGACAATAACGCCATTCCTGCTTTCAAAAGCTTAAATGTAGGTGAAACAAGAATAACAGGTGCTGAAATTTCAATTTCTGGAGAAGGTAAAATTGGTGAAATTCTTATTCAAAGTATTTTAGGATACACCTACACCAATCCAATTTCTTTGCAACCAGATTTGGTTTATGCAAATGACCTAGGCTCAAATTATCCTCGTAGCTATAAAAACTCAAGCTCTGATACAACAAATTATTTATTAAAATACCGCTTTCAACACCTTGCAAAACTTGATGTGCAAGCTACTTACAAAAAATGGAGTTTAGGTTTAAGTTCAAGGTACAATAGTTTTATGAGTAATATCGACTTGGTATTTACTGCTTTCAATTTTTCAGACATGAACGATGCAAGACGCATGGGCAAAGAGGGAGATTTGATTTTTGACGCACGTAGTTCTTATAAAATAAACCAAAAACTAACGGCCAACCTAATGGTGAGTAACCTACTAAACCGAGAGGTGATGACCCGCCCAGCAGACCTACGCCCACCGCGTTTGTTTGTATTGCAATTGCAGATAAAACTATAAATTATTTAAACACCTTTTCTTCGTTTCTGCCATCTATATCCATGATATAGATATCGGACTTATATGAGATTAGTTTAATATTTTCTAGTGTAGCATTTATCCTTTCAACCAATATCTTTTCACCATCATTGGATATACTTAGTAAATTGTAGCTGCGACTATTACAGCCTTTCTTAATAAGGCTATCTGAAGTTGGGTTTTTACTTATTTGATAAATTCCATCTACAACCTTTGAATAAAAGATATCTTGGTTATTTGGATGCCACGCAATTGAAACAATTTCATTTTTACCATCGGCAGTGTTGTTCATTAATTTCTTAGCTGCATCCTTATTTTCTAAAGTAATATTTGCGGTTCCACTATATTCAGCATAGGCCTTTTCTCCCAAACTATTTATTACCCCAAAATTAAAATACTTATTTATTGCGGTATCAAGCTTACCAGAAATGATATTCCATTCCCCATAATAATACCGATTGCTCTGATTAGCATAAAACTGACAAGCAATTATTGAATCATTTTTCCATTCAGTATATTGAATTGATGTAAATGGGGTAAGTTTCTTTACTTCTTTGCCATCAGCTTTTACTAAGCATAACATAGAACCATAAACTAAAGCAATCCATCCATTATTGCCCCATTTGGGTTGACCATTAATGAAAATATTATCTAACAAAATGGTCTCCATTTGTGTTTTCAGGTTATACTTTACCAAGGATGTTTTTCGACTGCTATCTTGCTCCATTACAAACACAAATTCATCTGCGTTCAACGGATTAAAACAAGGTGCTTTTCGTTCATTTAATAATTCAATTCCTTCTCTTGGAATACCTCCAAGTGTATCTTTAATAAAATTGGCGCACGAATCGCATGCAGGGCAATAATTATCTGGGCTATTAGTTATTTGCTTGTCTTTTTCGCAAGAAGAAAAAACAATAAAAAATATAGAAATAAAATTTAAATAGACGCTAAAAAGTTTCATACTAATGAATTAGAAGCCAATTCCAAAAGAAAATCGTTTCATATCGTAATCCCTAAATGAGCCAGATTCAGCTTTTGAAAAGATATATGATAACTCACTAAACACCTTAATCAAGCCTAAGCTGTGTTCAAACCTCAAACCTGAAATAAAGCCATAACTTGTTGCTTTTACAGCATTCTTTCTATCATCAACCCAAATATGATTGTATCCTAATTTCAATTGAATATTATTATTATTTTTTCGGTAAAAAGCATTTAGGAAGCCAAAGCTAAGTTGATTTAAACTCAAAACACTATCTGATTGTAAATTAAGAGTTCCCATTATTGATTATTATAAAATTAGAAACTGAGTATTGATCAAACAAATTAAAATTATCTTTTGGCCTACCAAGGTAAGTCCTTAAACCTGCATAAAATAATGAGGTATTATTGTATCGATTAATTATTGCTTCATTATTAAAAAATTAACACAAAACTCGGCATACGGACGAATAATAGAGCGTTCAGAATATGATTTGGATGATGAATTTTGGGCAAAAGCCAAAGTAGGTAAAAGAAGCAGTGTTATTAATATTTGATTATAAATTTTCATTCCATTGATCTTAAAAAATTAATAATTATTTCATTGATTTGCTTAATACATCCCAAAGCACGATTCCTGCAGCTACAGAAACATTAAACGATTTTTTGGCTCCGAATTGAGGAATTTCAATACAGATATCTGATTTAGAAATAATTTCTGGAGACACGCCATCTACTTCATTTCCTAAAACAAAGGCATAATTATCTTCAGAATTGGGTTCAAAATCTTGCAGCATTATACTACTTGTAGTTTGTTCAATTGAACAAATAACAAAACCTGCATCCTTTAATTTACTTATCAGCTCATTTACATCAGCAAAGTACTCCCAAGATACAGTTTCTGTAGCGCCCAATGCCGTTTTAGCAATCTCTTTATTGGGGGGGGTTGCTGATATGCCACACAAATATATTTTCGGATAACCTAATGCGTCACAAGACCTAAAAATAGAGCCAATGTTCTGGGCACTCCTAATATTATCAGTAATTATTATATGATTTTTCTGTCCTCTCATAAATTTACAATTGCTTTTATAACACACAAAACTTTAATAGTCAATAACTTAGTTTAACTCTTTAACTCAAAAATACTTTATGTAGGGATAAATACCTACTAAATTAAGATTAAAATTGTATTATTGCGATATGAATTTAGTAAAACTACATAAATTAAATTAACCAATGCAAATAAAATGAAAATAATATCTAAGAACACAATAATGCTTTTAGTTTGCTTACTAACTGCAAAGATATCCATTTCACAAAAAGCCAAAAGGCTTAGTGCAGACTTGTCACTTGGTATTCCAGTTACAATGTTTTCAATTAATTCTGAACCTGTTGGCATTTACCAAGGTGGATTGAGGTATTCAATTTCCCCTTCGATTTCAATATCTGGAAGACTAAGTTACAACTCTTTTTATGCGAAACCTAATAATCCGCCTGCTACAGGTCCATTGAGCGAATTTGGCACAAAAGATATTGTTAGTTACAAAAATGAATTTGTTGGCATTAGCGGCTATTTGCAATACAATTTGACAAAAGTTTTAGGACTCGACAAAAAACCAAAAAATAAATTTATTCCTTATCTAAGTTTGGGGGCGGGATTGCTCTACAATAAATTATCTCAAGTAAACACTGACGGAAACAGGTATAAAATGAGCGAATATGGAAGCAAACCATTTCGTAATTATCAAGTTGGTTTAGGTGCTAGATATTTCATAACATCATCTATTGACGCATTTGCCTCTAGTGAATTTACCTATCTTGAAACCTATTGGATGGATGGAGCATACGCTGACAAGAAAAATGATAATTATATTAATACCTCTATTGGAATTTCATATAAAATTGGTGCTATCAATTATAACAACCTCATTGATTGGAAACACAAAAATGAGCCTAAACAAGATGAAGTCACCCTAAAAGATTACATAAAGTGGAGTGCTGATGCCAATTTAGGTTTGCCAATTTTATTCAATCCAATCGGATACAGTCCAACTATGATGGGTGGTTTAGGAATTAGATATTCTTTATCTAGAATGTTATCCTTTCAACTTGCTTATAATTATGGTAAATTTAATGGTAGTCAAGATGTTTCTTCAGCCATAGTAAATAATAGCGCACCAGAAAGCGTTAAAGAATTTTCAAATAGCTTGAATCAGATTTCATTACGTATGTTAGTTAATTTAAGAAGAATAAATTCCGAACCTCTTGAGTTAAATAAATGGAATTACTATGCAGTTATTGGTATTGGCACTTTACTTTATAATAATGATATTACAATGGCCGATAAAACCAAAAGCAATATTGACTATTATAAAGGCACTCAAAATGTTGTCTTGGGTTTACAAGCTAGAAAATACATAAACAAAAATTTTGATTTCCTAACTAGTTTTGATTTCAATTACAATGGCACTAAATGGCTGGACGGTGCTGGAGATAAAGCATCTTTGAATCACCACATTTATGCAAGTGCGGGTATTTCATACAAAATTGCTAACAAAAATAAACGTGAGTTAATCGATTGGAGTAACGGAAATTATATCAGAATAAAAGGTGCGAAAGAAATGGAGGTTGAAAAAATACCATTGAATGAAAATAAACCAAAAGAAACAGCTAAGGTTGAAGAAATTAAACCAATCGAAAAACCAAAACTAGAAGAACCTAAAATAGTTGAGCCAAAAAAAGAAGAACCAAAAGTTGAACAACCTAAAGTAGAAGAGCCAAAAGTTGTAATTCCTGAGACTATAAAAGAGGAGCCGAAGGCTCAAATTAAGGAAGAGCCGAAAATGGTAAAGGAAAAGCCAAACGCTACAAAAGCTTTAATTGCTGAAAAATCTGAAGAAATCGCTCCTCCACCATACAAATACAATGTAGTTATTGCTTGTTATGGTCTGTCTCATGCTAATTCAGCTATTAAATTTAGAGACAAAATGAGATTAAGAGGTTTTGAGGCTAATGTATACAAAGATGCGGGCAATTCAAGAATATTGAAGGTGGCAACTATTTCAACAAACGACAAAGCTACAGCTACTCAAATATTGCGTAAAGCTAAAAAAGACATCGATCCTTTGAGTTGGATTCATTTGTACAATAAACAATAATGTGTAGATAACCTTAATATATTGATTAATAACTATTTTGAAAATGGCTTAGATTAGCAGTAAAATGCATCTAAGCCATTTTCATTATGAAAAAATCTAATTATATAATTTTAATGCTGTTGTTTTGCGTTCATTCTTACGCTCAACAAAAAAAGTCAAACTCCTTAAATTCAAAGGGTGCTAAGGCAACAACCACAACAAAAAGTGCTGCTGAAATCCCAAGACCTAAGCCTAAGCCAATTGCAAACACTCAAATCGATGATTTAAACAATATAGAACTTAGCAGATGGTCTTTTGGAGCGCAATTAGGTCCTGCAGTAACCTTGTTTGACGTTGATCAAGAAGGTATAAATATTGGATATGGAGCTTATGCCAAATATTCATTTAGTCCTGTTTTTGGATTGAGAGCAAATATTACTACGGGTCTATTAACGGGATCTACCTTACCCGCAAAAAATTCATACGATAATTTACTTACTACAGTGAGCTTACAAACTATTTGGAATCTAGGTGCAATTAGTTTCAGACAAAGACATCCTAGATCTAATTTATATGGGATATTAGGCCTCGGAATTGCATTGCCCGATGTTAGGGTAATAAATTCAGGTGGCGATAAAGGCAATTATACAAAAGGATCAAAATACACTACTCCCCTTGTAACGCTGCCTGTAGGCTTAGGATACAAATATAAATTAAATGAAAATTTTGACCTTGGATTTGAAGGCAATCTTTATATCTGCAAAAATGATGCATTGGATGGCTATACACCTGATCCAAACTCATATTCAGATTTTTACAGTTACTACTTAGTTAATCTAACATATAATGTTACAAAAAAAGGCACTTTACAACATGCTGATTGGTACAATCCAATTGCAAAAATGTATGATGATATGTCGAAAATGTCGAAAGAAGCTATGACTGAGTTAAAAAAAGATGGTGATGGTGATGGAGTGCCAGATATGCTTGACATTGAACAAAACACTATAGCAGGATATAAAGTAGATGTAAAAGGTAAAACCCTAGATAGTGATAACGATGGCGTGCCTGATACTGAAGATTCAGATCCTTATGGTTTTGGGCGAGCTATGAAGGTTTACTATCCTTCTGAGAATTTCAAAGCGGATAAGAAAATCAAAACCTATAGATTTGATGATAGTATTCCTCATAATGAATTTACTGAATTTGACGAGGGTACAGTTGGTTTACCTGTAATTACCTTTGCACCAAACAAATATGATGTACATGTAGAGCACTATCCATTGTTAAATAGCATTGCTCGTATCATGCAAGCAGACACAGGTGTATCATTGGTAATTATTGGTCATGCCGACAATAACAAACCTGATATGACCCAAATCACCATTGCTGAAAAACGCGCATTGGCCGTTAAACGTCAATTGATGAAAATTTATGAAATAGAGGATCGTAGGTTATTGGTATTTTCTATTCGTGATCCTTTCGTAAAAAAATACAAATTAAAAACTGAAGGTTTAAATAGAAAAGCTGAATTTAGATTAATTAGACAGAATGATTAGCATTAAAAAAACTAACATCAAAACCAAATAACTGCATCATAAAAAAAGCCATCAAATTGATGGCTTTTTTTATGGTCTAGTTTAACTTACATATGTAATGCTCTGTTTTCAGTTGCTGCCAAACAAGCTTCTTTCATTGCCTCGGTATAGGTTGGGTGAGCATGACTCATTCTTGCTATATCTTCTGCACTAGCCTTGTATTCCATAGCTACAACAGCTTCAGCTATTAAGTCAGCACAACGTGGACCTATCATATGCACACCTAATATTTCATCGGATTCTGCATCTGCCAATACTTTAACAAATCCATCTATATCCATGCTTGCTCTTGCTCTACCTAATGCCCTCATTGGGAATGAACCCATTTTATATTTGGTGCCTGCTTTTTTCAAATCTTCCTCTGTTGCACCCACACCTGCAACCTCAGGCCAAGTATATACAACACCTGGTATCAAATTATAATTAATATGAGGTTTTTGACCTGCTATTGTTTCTGCCACAAATACACCCTCTTCTTCCGCTTTGTGAGCTAACATAGCTCCTTTTACCACATCACCAATGGCATAAATACCTTTAACCGATGTTTGCAAATGAGCATCTGTTTCAATTCTTCCACGCTCATCCGCCTTAAGTCCAATATTTTCAAGACCTAAACCTTCTGTATAAGCTTTTCTACCTACTGAGACTAAACAATAATCTCCTTTAAATTGAACTTCTTCTCCTTTTTCATTGTCAGCCGTAATAATTACTTCTTTTCCTTTGGTTTTCGCAGATTTTACCCTGTGACTAAAGAAAAATTCAAAGCCTTGCTTACGCAATACCCTTTGCAATTCTTTTCCTAAAGCAGCATCCATAGTTGGTATGATGCTAGAAGTGTATTCGATTACAGATACTTTAGCTCCTAATCGGGCATATACACTACCCAATTCAAGACCAATAACCCCACCACCAATAATAACAAGGTTCTTAGGTACTTCAGTCATGCTTAGTGCTTCAGTACTCGTAATTACACGTTTCTTATCTATTTCGATTCCAGGTAGGTTTGAAGGCTTAGAGCCTGTTGCTATAATAACTTTATCAGTATCTATCTCCTCAATTTTCTCTCCAGTAATCTTAATTTTATTCTTATTTACGAATGACCCCAGGCCTTTGTAAACATCAATTTTGTTCTTCTTCATCAAGAAATCGATGCCATCACAAGTCATTTTCACCACCCCATTCTTTCTATCAATCATCTGCTGCAGGTTTACCTCCACTTCGCCTTTGATATCAATACCATGGGTTTTGAAATTGTGAATTGCGTTATGAAAATGCTCGCTACTATCAAGAAGGGCTTTTGATGGAATACAACCCACATTCAAACATGTGCCACCTAGGGTATTGTATTTTTCGATAAGGGCCGTTTTAAAACCCAATTGAGCACAGCGGATGGCTGCAACATAGCCACCAGGGCCAGAACCAATAACGGTTATATCGTATTTCATAAATCTCTCTTAAAAATTTCACTGCGAAAGTAGTAAATCAAATGTCTTTCTGCACGTAAATATTATCAATTAAGTTTAGACTTATTTTCTAAGTTCAATTACCATGATACTGTTAGGTGCTAAATTTATGTATTGAAGGTTTCCAATGTGTATATCAGTCATTTTATCAATGCCTGAAGAATAGCCATTCAAGCGCTCTTTATACCTGTCTCCTTCCAGAGTCACTTCTTT
>Ga0214921_10007216_pt1 | contig 14889 bp, 10 predicted proteins | sample LL1505_MetaG_FD_177992 | JGI IMG/M metagenome (GOLD analysis project Ga0214921, IMG submission 177992) | Freshwater microbial communities from Lake Lanier, Atlanta, Georgia, United States - LL-1505 | ecosystem: Environmental > Aquatic > Freshwater > Lake | place: USA: Georgia | collected... | reverse complement strand
CATCCCCAATTCGCAATCCTGACCTGCGCAACCCGTCGGTCATGACCCGCCGCGCTTGGTGGCTCATTTTCCTTTCGGCAATCGTCCCCGGTTCGGCACAGCTGGTCGCCGGAAATCGCCGATTGGGCAGGTTCCTTTTTGGGTCGTGGCTGTCAATGCTTGGCGCTGTGGCAATCGGTGCACTGCTCAACACCTTCCTGCCCGCACTCGCCTTCACCATTGCAACATCGTGGTGGGGACTTCTCGGGCTGCAGATCGTCCTGGTATTCGTCGCGCTTGTGTGGTTTGTTGGCGCCGTTGATACCTTCCGACTTGTGCGATTTGTCTATGTCGGGTCCCGCGCAAAGGTGTGGGTTGCGCTAGCACTTGCGGTGTCCATCATCGTGCCACCCGGAATCGCGTCCTATGCGTCGATTGTCACGGGGATTTCGCGGGATGTGCTCGCACGAATCTTCGGTGACAGCTCCGAGTTCGTGGAACCCGTCGAGGGGGTCTACACATTCCTCATCATCGGCGGCGACGCCGGGAAGGGCCGGATCAGTCGCCGAACCGACTCGATGAGCTTTGCAACCGTTGACGCACGAACAGGCCAGGTGAGCATCATCGGATTGCCGCGCAACCTTTACAACGCACCGTTTGTCCCTCATTCGCCAATGCTCAGGGATTACCCGGACGGTTTCAATTGCGGTGATAGCTGCCTCCTCGCCTACGTTTACACCTATGGCCTTGACCACCCCGAGCTTTATCCGGGAATCGGTGCGAACACGGATTCCGGCGTCGAGGCACTCCGGGATTCGGTCGCGGCGATTGTGGGGATGCCGGTGCAGTTCTACGTCGGAGTCGACATGGCAGGCTTTAGCGAACTGGTCGATGCTTTGGGCGGAGTGGACATCACACTCGACGCGCCCGTTAACGTGTGCAAGGTTGGCAAGCCCGTCACGTACACATTCCAACCGGGGACGATTCACATGGACGGCGAATTGGCGCTGCGCTACGCACGAACCCGTTGCGACACAAACGATTACGACCGCATGGCCCGCCAACGACAACTCGAGACGGCAATCTTCACTCAGATCAAGCCGGATGTCATTGTCGCACGCTTCCAAGAACTTGCTATGGCCAGCACATCGTTGTTCAAGACCGACGTCCCCCAATCGATGGTCGGCACCTTCCTCGACATGGCACGGAAGGGACGGGAGCTACCCATTCAACGAGCGGAGCTTGTGCCACCCAAATTTGACAACCTCTATCCCGACTGGAAATTGGCTCAGCGGATTGTTCGTCAAACGGTCTTTCCCGAATCCAACGGATAGGTCGTTGGGTCCTCTTCCCGTGACGACACGAGCGAACCTCTCCGAGCAGTAATCGCCAAGATCACGAGAAACGCAATTCCCCATTCGCTGAGGATACGGCTTTCCGTGAGCGTCTGCACTGTCATCGCCGTCATGAAAGCGACGGCGATGAGTGCGGTGGAATCTGACGAAACCGCAACACGACGCCACAGCATCCAACAGGTCGAGAGCAGCACCGCAGCGAAGAGGGCAACACCCACGAACCCGACCTGCATCGCCAAATCGAGCCACGCGTTGTGCGCTTGTTGCACCCGAATGTTGCGAATTGCGTGGAGTCCGAACCATCCCTCCCACGTTGGCCACCATCCGACGAACCCAAAACCAGTGATCGGCCTGACGTTGATTCGCTCGAGAACCGCTTCCCAGATGCCGAACCGATTGGTCATGTCCGGCGATTTTCCCAGGGTTGCAGCAACGGATGTCCAGTGGGTCACGGCGTAGGCTATAGCGCCGATGGCGCTGGCGAGAAGAGCTCCGATAGCCACGCGCGCCGCCCGCTGCGGGCGGCGGGCCAGCCAGGCAAAGGTCCACACTCCGGCCACGGCGATCGCTGCGAGAAACACCGTCGTCGACGCGGTTTTGTACAGAAGAACAAGAGCGAGCACGGCGTCACCCCCGGTCAGCAGCGTGCGTTGCCCTGTTGCCAATCGGACGAGGGTAATGAGCAAAAAGAAGAGGACGAGCATTCCCAGCAAATTGGCGTTGCCGACGATTCCCTGAATTCGACCACCCTCGACAAAGAACAGCCCGCGGCTCCATGCGAGTTCGATGGAAGTGCCGGGCGGTGCGGACATTCCCACGGGATACAGCGGTTTACCGCCCACGGCGACGGCGATTTCAAACACGACCGAAGCGCCAAGAACTAGTCGAAGGGCCGTGGCGACGAGATTCACCAGTTGCTCGAAGGACACGAGTGACGCCAGTGCAAGGCCGATACACACCGTAAAGAAGAAACCAACGGTCAGCGCGGCTGATGTCAGGGCGTACGGGGACCAGAGAGGCGAAATCGCAATCCACGCGAGGGTCAGCAGAAGGGTGACGGGCAGTGTGCGCCATGAGACATGCCCCATCACCAGGGCGGCGATTGCCCACGCGGCGCACGCGAGTGCGAGGGTGACCCAACCCGGCACGGTGAGGAGATTGCGAAAGAAATCACCCGCGAACAGAACGACGAGGACGACCACGGTCAGTGTTTCGCTCGCCAGGATTCTTCTCATGCTGGCTAGCCTAGAGGGGACGTTGAGGAGTTCGTGTGTTTGAAGTGACCAATACGCCGCGGTCCTACGCCTGGGGATCGACCGTTGCACTCGCAGAGCTTCGAGGCGTTGAACCGTCCGGTCTTCCCGAAGCCGAATTGTGGTTTGGCGATCACCCCGCCGACCCTGCCCTGCGTGCCATTGACGGCAAGACCCTCATCGAGTGGGAAGCAGAAGACCTTGCGCGGCAGCCGCTCGCCTTTCTCCTCAAGGTGCTTGCCGTAGACACCCCGCTTTCGGTTCAGGTTCATCCCACCCGCGATGCCGCACGCGCTGGTTTCGATCGGGAAAACGCGGCCGGAATTCCTCTCGATTCCCCGTTCCGAAATTACAAGGACGCCAACCACAAACCGGAGATCATCCGCGCCGTGACCGAGTTCTCTGCTCTGAGTGGTTTCCGCCCAGCCAGTGAACGAATGGACATCTTGGTGCACCTGATTGGCGCGGGAGTCCGCGGCGCGGCCCAGCTCGCACTTGCCTGCGAGGGTGGTGTCCGTGGCGGTGTCGAAGCAATCGTCCGTCACGCGGGATTCGCCACGGAATTGGCTGTTGCACTCGCCGGTCCATCGGTCAGCACGGGACTAAGCCACGTTGACGACGCGGTCGCGACGGCGCGACTGGTGGCACTCGCATTCCCCGGCGACCCCGGTGTTGCCCTCGCCCTTCTACTCAGCCACATCGTGTTGTCCCCGGGGGAGGCGCTCGCCGTCCCCGCCGGAACGGTTCACGCCTACATTTCCGGCCTTGGAGTCGAGGTCATGGCATCCAGCGATAATGTGCTGCGAGGCGGTTTGACGAGCAAGTACATCGACGCCGAAGAATTCATTACCGCAGCCGATTGGCGTGAGGAGAAGCCGACTCCCATCGTTCCAATCGTGGACGGGCCGACCAGGCAATTTCGAGCGGAGTTCCCCGATTGTGTCCTCACGGAAGTATCTGTCAATGGGCCTCAAATCTGCACTGTTGCGCGCCCAGCAGTGGCGCTAGTCCTTGACGGCGACGTGACGGTGACTGCAGCCTCGCCGATCGTGCTCACCCCTGGTCGAGCAGTATTCATCGAGGTCGGTGACGAAACCGTTTCGTTCGACGGCCGCGGCACCGTTGTCGTCGCGAGCGGCGTCGCGTCTGCCTAATTTTCGACACGCCCGCCCCGCCATTTTCGGCTCTGCTCGACTTGACTATTGCGAATAACAACGGTGTAATTAGGACAACAGATTTTCCAGAGAAGGGCCTTCGAATGACCGAATACACCAACGACACCCCGAGCGACTGGTTTGCCGATCCGATTACTCGAGGCGTCCCGGGAACGGGCAACGAGGTTGTCGGCGATGACAACCCACTTGCGTGGCAGGCCGACGCTCTCTGTTCGCAGACCGACCCCGAAGCCTTTTTCCCGGAAAAAGGTGGGTCGACTCGCGACGCAAAGCGCATCTGCACCCAGTGCACCGTCCGTGACGAGTGTCTCGAGTTTGCTCTCGAAAACGATGAACGATTCGGAATCTGGGGCGGCCTTTCAGAGCGCGAACGCCGCAAGTTCCGACGCCGCGGCTAACCGATAGGGTCGTCGCTTGGTTTCTCGTGACGCAGTCGCGGTCGTCGTTGTCGTAAGACGGCACCCGACTCGACTCCCCAACGTGCTCACGGCATTGGCCAGTGAGGTTACGAAATCGGCGATTATTGTTGCGAATCTGAGCGGCACTGAGTTGTCGCCTCCAGCAGGAATCACCGTCGTCACACTCGACGAAACGTTAGCGCTTTCGGATGCCGTTTCGCGGGTAATCGAGTCGCACCCGAGTGAGTTGTTGTGGATTCTGCGCGATGACTCTGTCCCGCGCTCTGGAGCATTCAGAGCTTTGTGTGCCGTTTTCGACACCAGCCCGTCAGCCGGAATTGTCGGCCCCAAGCAACTCGACGCGGATCTGCCCATCGAAATTCGGGAAATGGGCGAGTCGATTTCGCGCTCGGGCTTTGCGGTTCAGTTGGCTGAACGCGAAATGGACCAGGGACAGTACGACCGACAGAGTGATGTTCTCGGTGTCGGTGAAGCGGGAATGCTTGTCCGTCGTTCACTGTGGGACGAGCTTGCGGGATTTGACGCGGCCCTTCGCATAGTCGACGGTGCGTTGGACTTTTGTTACCGCGCGCGCGCAGCTGGCTGGCGGGTCGAGATTGTTCCCAGTGCGGTCATCGAGACGCGCTCATCGTCCCTGGAAGCGACGCTGGGAGACGTAACCCTCGCGCGAGTGGTGCACGAGGAGGCGAAGGCTCGGGCGCACCGAGTCCTGTCCTACCTTGCAGCAATCGTCGCGCCGTTCCGCGGAATTAGCCTGTTGTCAGGTTCCGCCGCGCGAGGCTTTGCGCGATTTGTCCGAAAACAGCCCGATGCCTTCGCGGAACTAGCTGGCACCGTTGCCGGAGTTGCGCGTATCGGGGCCATCTCCACATCTCGTCGCTCAATTGCACGAACATCCACCCAACCTATTGATCGAGCGCGACTATTTGTGACTCGAACAGACATGGCTCGCCGCCGATCACTCGAGCGCGACGATCGCCGAGCCGCGCTCGAAGCACTGGACACGGAGCCTCGACTCGGATTCGGGCAATTGGGTTTGTGGATGACCGGCGCGGCCGGTGTTGTCGGGCTGATCCTTGGTCACAACTATTTGGGGGCCGAAGCGCTGAGCGGGGGTGCCCTGCTTCCGCTGCCGGATTCGATTCTGGCTGTGTGGGCCTCTGTTGGGGCTACCTGGACGCCAATCGCCGGCGGGCTCGATAGCGCCCCCGACGGTTTCAGTGTTCTCCTTGCAGCGCTCGCCACCCTCACGTGGTGGGATCCCAACCTCGTGCTCGTCGGGTTGTGGGTGCTCGCGATACCGCTTTCGTTCGTCGCGGGGTGGGTCGGTGCGGGCGCCGTCACAATCAAGTCCGGAACCGCGTTCCTCGTCGCTACGGTCTGGACGCTTGTCCCGTCGCTACATATCGCCCTTGCCGAGGGTCGCATCGGTTCGGTGCTTGCGCACATCGCTATCCCGCTCACCATCAGGGCGCTGTGTGGGCGAGGAATCGTGTTGGGCGGATGGTTTGCCCTTTTGGCCGCGACCGCGTGGGTTTCGGTTCCCGCGCTTGCCCCGGTCATCGTCCTGGCGACGATTGTGCGCGCGGTTGCGGGCCGTCCCGCCATCCTGCTCGGGCTGGTTCCCGCACTTGCGTTGGAATGGCCACGAATGATCGAGGCCGTAATGGGAGCCCCACTGACCTACTTCGCGGATCGCGGTGTTCCCGCCGTCGCAATCGCCCCACCGCTCGACTTTTATCACCTCTGGTCGGTTGCTCCGGCTATCCCGTTCGTCGATTCGGCTATCGCCGGAATCGTCGTTCTTGCTGTTGTCAGCGTTTCGGTACTTGCGACAGTCGTTGTTATCGCGCTGGGCAATGCCCGACTCGGCGTAATAGTGTCCGTCGCATCGGTCGGCGTTCTGATTTTCGTGGCCCTGGCACCGCTGCCTTTGGCACGCATCGCTGATCAGACGGTGTCCGTTGCCCCCGGCGCTCTTCTCGATCCGCTGTGGTTTGCACTCATCGTGGGAATCGCGCTACTCGCTTCAACGAGCGGAATAGGCAGAGCCATTGCAACGCCCGCTGTGCTTGCCGCCTTTGCCGCGGTGTCCCTCACAACGATTGCTCTGCCCATCCTCGGCGCGACCCTCGTTCAGGCGTCACCGATTCGTTCCGTGCCCGCTTTTGTCGAGGCGGAAACCCGAACTCATCCCGGGTCGGGCACTCTCATCATCACGCCGCGAGAGGACTCACTCGTGGCCGAGTTACAGCGCGGTAGCGGTGAGACGCTGACGGACTGGACGGCAACAGCGGCAACCCGCCGCGAGGTAACGAACACAGAGGTCGCCATCGCAACGGTTGCCGGGAATCTGATTGTCGAAAGTGGGTTTGACATTGTGCCGGCTTCGTCTGAACTTAACATTCGGTTTGTGCTGCTCAGGGCTGGCCCAACCAGCCCCTCGGTTTCGGCGATTGCTTCCCACACTGGCTTGAGTCAGGTGGGTCAGACGGATACCGGTGTCTTGTGGGTGGTTGCCGGTGAGCACGGGGTGAACAGCGCCCACTCGGGCCGAAACGTCGTGTACGTCGCGGGCGCTGCTCTTGCTTTACTCGTTGCGCTTATCGCGGCGATCCCGACCTCATTGCCGCGCCGCCGGATTGGCACGGATGAACTCGTTCTTTCGACGGGGGAAACAGATGGTTAATGTTCGATCTCTGAGTGTCGTGGCGGTGACCGTCGCGACGCTAGCGGGCGTCGCTTCCGCTGCTGTTTGTGGATGGGCGCCACTCGAGCTGTCCGCACCGTTGGATTCCACCCTGGTCGAACCCGAAGCCGTCTCCCGCAACCTCAACTGTTCGGGAAATGTCCTCGCAGCTGTTGCTGATGCAACAACATGGACCCGAATCGGAAAGGTCGCAACCGGAATCACGGGCGGCAACCGAGCGGGCGAATTTCTCACAGACACCGAAGCGCTCGGCGCGATCATCGCCTACGAAGGAACGCCGGAGGCTGTCGCGGCGACCGAGTCGGCGACCCTGGACAACGATATCGCCGCGGGATATCTTGCGGCAGAGTGTGGCGATCCGGCCAACAGCCTGTGGCTTGTTGGCGGCAGCACTGAAACGGGTCGTGATGCGGTGCTCACCATTTCGAACGGCACGGGTGTCGACGCCCGAATAGATCTCGAATTCTGGGGTTCGAACGGGCCCATCACCGCACCGGCTGCCACGGGGCTCGTCATCGGTGCCGGGACCGCCAAGTCATACTCCGTTGCGGGATTTGCCCCCAACGAGGTGTCGCCGGTCGTGCACGTTATCAGTAGCGGTGCGCCCGTGTGGGCCACCCTCCAGGTTTCCACCGTTCGCGGTCTGACGCCCGGGGGGCTCGACCGACTCGTGCCCGCCGTTGAACCGTCGACGAGTGTCGTTATTCCCATTGTTCGCCAACCTGAGGAAGCCGTCATTGGTCCGCTTCGAGTCGACCCGGATTATTCCGACACGGTGACGACCGTTCGGCTACTGGCTCCCGGCGATACCGATGGGACCGCGACTGTGACGGTTTCCCCATTCGATGGCAGTGACCCTGTCGTCGTCCCATCGGCAATCGTTGCGGGCCAGGTTTTGGACATCGCCATCGACGAGCTCGCAACGAGCGATTTCACTATCACGATCGATTCCGACGTGCCGATTCTCGCCTCTGCGCGTTTTTCGTCGTATTCGAATTCGTCCCGCGTCACGGACATGGCCTGGTCGCCGGGAGTTCCCGCGAAGGCCGGATTGGCAATGTCGTTCGTTCCCGTTGACCCGTCAACCCTGGCTATCGCCAATAGCGGGGACACCGACGCGAGTGCCAACGTCACCGCCGACGGGGAAACCACCACGGTGACCGTTGCCGCGCACAGTTCGGTGAGACTCACGGTGGGGCGCGGTGCGCTGGCGGTCAGCAGCGAATCCCCGCTAGCCTCGGGCGTTGTAATCGAAACCCGCGGTGGCGTCGCGACGCTGCGACTGCGCACCGAACCGCTCGGTTCGCGGTCCGTACACGTTATTTTGCACTAAGAGTGAGGGAAGTAGCGCTTCGGGGCTAACTCGTAGGGGTCATCGCCGACGAGTTCAGCGATCGCCTCGATCACAGCCGATTCGATGTTGTTACGGCGATGCCAATCGTCTAAGCGGTGCAACTTGGTCATGCGCTCGATCGGAAGGCGGTACACAATCACGCGACTCTCGGCTGGAATGACCGACCACATTCGAGGGAGCCCGTCGGCGAGGTCACCCGACGGCAGCGACGCCATTTCGACGCGGACGCCATTCATTTTTGTTGGCTGAACGTCACAAAGGTAATTAATGACGTCCTTGGCAACATCGACAAAAAACGCCGTTCGCCCACCCACATCTGCAGCGGCAATTCCGCGGGCGTCAGACCGAACCGCACGCCCGTGGCGCGAGACGGGGTTCTTGTCGGCGGCCATGCCTCAAGCGTAACCAGTGAACGATAGCCTTTTGTGGCAATGAACCGACAATGCCAAAAGCCCGGATGTTCGCGCGACGCCACCGCCACATTGACTCTCGATTACGCCTCGAAAGTTGCGGTTCTCGGTCCGCTGAGTCCCATCGCCGATCCGACTGCTCGTGATTTGTGCGTGCCGCATGCGACCGCCTTCTCTGCCCCGCAGGGCTGGAAATTGGTGCGGTATCGTGAACGGAACGAGGGAGGCTGAGAATGTCGGTTGATTTGACACAAATCGTCAAGACCTATGACATCCGCGGGCTCGTCGGAAGCGAACTCACGGAGGACGTCGTTGCGGCCCTCGCTGGCGCCTTTGTCGATGAAATCGGAGCCGCTGGGCAAACCGTGGTGGTTGGCTATGACATGCGTGAGTCGTCTCCCGGCTTTGCCGACGCTTTTGCTCGTGGAGCAACAACTCGCGGTGCGTCGGTGGTGTCGATCGGCGAATGCTCCACGGACATGACGTATTACGCGTCGGGCGCGTGGTCGATGCCGTCCGCGATGTTCACCGCATCACACAATCCGGCTCGCTACAACGGAATCAAGCTGTCGCGCGCGGGGGCTGACCCGCTCAGTCTTGAGTCAGGACTGGCTTCGATTCGGGACCGTGCTCGCCACTATCTCGACACGCAAATTCCGATCGTGGAATCCCCCGGTTCGATCACATCTCGAGAAGTCATCGCGGATTACGCGGTGTATCTTCGCACGCTCGTCGACCTCAGTTCTATTCGCCCACTGAAAATTGTTGTTGACGCCGGAAATGGGATGGGCGGCCTGACCGTTCCCGCGGTGCTCGGCACCGCCGCCGGACTCGAGGTACTTCCTCTGGACATCATCCCGTTGTACTTCGAGTTGGACGGCACTTTTCCTAATCATGAGGCGAATCCGCTGAACCCAGAAAACCTCGTTGACCTCCAACGCGCGGTTGTCGCCCATGGAGCCGACGTCGGTCTCGCGTTTGACGGTGATGCGGACCGGTGCTTCGTCGTCGATGAGCGCGGACAACCTGTTACTCCGTCGGCTGTCACCGCGATTGTCGCCCTTCGAGAGATTAGGAGGGTTCGTGCGGCGGGCGAGATGCCCATCACCGTGCTGCACAACCTCATCACGTCGCGCATCGTGCCGGAAATGATTCGAGGCGCAGATGCGCTTCCCGTTCGAACAACTGTTGGGCACTCCCTCATTAAAAAGATCATGCGCGAAACGGGAGCCGTGTTCGGCGGCGAACACTCGGCTCATTATTACTTTCGAGATTTTTGGAGCGCCGACAACGGCATGCTCGCGGCGATGCACGTTCTCGCTGAATTCGGCACTCAAACACGACCCCTCTCCGAGTTTGCGGAGAAGTTCTCGCCATACTCCGAAAGCGGAGAGATTAACACCCGCGTGCCCGATGTTGCCGAGGCTCTGGCGCGCATTCGCGAAGAATTCGCCGGCCGCGGGGAGTTCGACACTCTTGACGGCCTAACAGTGTCGGGGGGCACTCGCGACAACCATTCGCTGCCGCCCACGCCGGGCGAAAAGCGTGATTTCTGGTGGCTCAACGTCCGCCCGTCTAACACCGAGCCCCTGCTTCGCCTCAACGTTGAGGCGGGAACTCCTGAAATCATGGCGACACTTCGAGATGACGCTCTTGCCATCATTCGGCAGAATGTAACGGTTGAGTCGTGAGGGGAGGTGCAGACGTGAATCCACGCATTCTCGTTGTCGACGACGACCCGGGAATTGGCGAAGTCGTGCAATTGTTCCTGCGCGCCGAAGGTTTTGATACCCGTGTGGCTACAAACGGTCTCGACGCCCTCGACGTATTCACCGACTACGAACCTCACCTCGTCCTGCTCGACCTGAATCTCCCCGGACTCGACGGCATTTCCGTCTGCCGCGCCATTCGCAAAACATCGGGTACTCCGATTGTCATGTTGACCGCCCGAACGGATACACAGGACATCGTCGCGGGTCTTGAAGCGGGGGCAGACGATTACGTCGAGAAGCCTTTCAATGACAAGGTTTTAATTGCTCGAATTCGTGCCTGCATGCGCAGACCGATTCCCACCTCAACCGGCGTTCTGTCGATCGGGGACCTAACAATTGACCTCCGCGGGCATGAAGTTGCCCGAAACGGAGTAGCCATCAGTCTCACACCGCTCGAATTTGAACTGCTTCATACGCTCGCAGCTAATCCGGCGGAAGTTTTCACCCGTGAAGCTCTGCTGGAGCGCGTCTGGGGTTACCAGTACAAGGCCGATACCCGACTGGTGAACGTGCACGTCCAACGGCTTCGGTCGAAAATCGAGCACGACGTCGACAACCCGACGATCATTGTCACGATTCGCGGAGTTGGCTATCGTGCAGGTGAAGCGCGCGCGACATGAACATCGTGCGTCGGCTCGTCCGGCTCGCGCAGACCGGTTGGCGAACCTCACTCCGCCTCCGGATGATGCTGGTGTCGCTGCTGTTGACGACAATCGCAGTCGGGCTAATCGGGGGAGTATTGTCCTACATCATCCAGAGCAACCTGTTTGAATCGCGCCGCAGCGAGGTTATCGCCGAAGCGTCGGCTGTGACGGGAAATGTCCAGTCTGTCTTTGACGGCGCAGTCGATTCCGACGGGAACATCGACATCGAACGCGCTAACTCGGCGGCGCAAACAACCGTGCGATCGACGACAAATTCACCGGGATTGGTCGGTTTCGCTATCCTGCGCGAGGTGGGGCAATCGACGGGAAATGTCTTGGCGAGCACGTCGTCCATTGGGTTTCCCATTGAGGTTGTTTCCCAGGAACTGCGCGATGCCGTCAAGGATGACAGAAAATCGATTCACTATCAGTCGATTGCACTACCCAGCGGAGATCCCGGTATCGCTGCGTCTGCCAACGTCGACGTGCCAACGGCAGGGCGGTATGACCTTGTCCTTGTCTACGACCTCTCCGATGTCCAAGCAAATCTGCAGTTCGTTCAGAGCGCCCTCCTCTTGGGAGGAATCTTTTTTGTCATCGTGACAGGCGGAATCGTATGGACCGTCACTACCCGCGCAATCCGGCCGATTATCACGACTGCCGTGACGGCCGAACGTTTCGCCGCCGGAAACCTCGACGAGCGAATCGAGGTCGATGGTGAGGACATCACCGCAACTCTTGCGACGTCGTTCAATCGGATGGCCGAGGCGATTTCGGGGCAGATCACGCGACTAGCGACACTCTCGACCCTGCAACAACAATTTGTCTCGGATGTCAGTCATGAGCTGCGAACACCGCTGACCTCTATCAAACTCGCCGGAAACATGATCTTTGATCGCCGCGACCAGTTTGACACCGATACCGCTCGGGCCGCGGAGATTTTGCACCAACAGCTTGAAAAGTTTGAGGTGACGTTGGCAGAACTCCTCGAACTTTCGCGTTTCGATGCGGGTGCGGCTGAACTCGAAATGGCCCTCGTTGCTCCCGCCGCGCTTGCAGCGGCGAGCATCGACAATGTCGCTGCGCTCGCCAAAGACCGCGGGTCGGTGGTTCGACTTCACGCGCCCGGCGGTCACGGCGAAATCGAACTCGATCCCCGGCGCATTCGCCGAATCCTGCAAAACTTTCTGGCCAACGCTATCGACCACGGCGAAGGGAAACCGATCGACGTCTGGGTCGATTCATCGTCCAGTGCCGTCGGAATCGCGGTTCGTGACCACGGAGTCGGCATGACCGATGAGCAGGTCGCGCGCGTGTTCGACCGGTTCTGGCGAGCGGATCCATCGCGTGAACGTCGGACGGGTGGAACGGGCCTTGGACTCGCCATCGCACAGGGCGACGCCACTCTCCACGGCGGCACGATTGATGTTTGGGCCGAGCCCGGTTCCGGAGCCTGTTTTCGGTTGACAATCCCGCGCAACGGTGTCCGTGATGCGGTATCGCCCGTCGGGCTCCCCCCCAGCGAGGAGGCTACCGATGCGTAGGGCACTTCTCGCCGGTCTCGTTCTCACTCTCGCTGGATGCACGAACCTTCCCACAAGCGGTTCCGTTCAACTCGGCGGACCGCTTGAAATGCTGGTCGACACACAGGTGCAGTTCCTGGCCTCCGGCCCGGTTGAAGGGGCGACCCAACAAGAAATTCTGGAGGGTTTCCTCGCCGCGGGGGCTGCTGCTCAAGACAATTACCGCGTTGCACGAATGTTCCTGACGGATGATTTTGCTGCCGAATGGAACCCGCTCCAAGAGTCGATTGTCCGCGGTGGGGGTTCGTCGGTGGCCACGGTTGGGGCTTCGGAGCTGTCCTTCTCGACGACGGTCAATGCTCGCGTAACGCGCGGAGGGTTTTATGCACCTGAGGATGAGGGCGCGTCCCAGAGCTTCGCATTTCAGTTTGACAAAGTGGGCGGGGAGTGGCGAATCCTGCAGGCACCGGACGCCGTCTTCGTAACTGCGACGACGTTCGAGTCGATATATCAGCCCTACGCGGTGTATTTCTACAATCAATCTCGCACGCAATTCGTTCCTGATGTACGTTATTTTCCTCGAGCGGGAGATCCCGTGACAGAGGTCGCGCGGGCGGTGATTGCGGGACCGAGCGAATTCCTGCCCTACGCCTTCACAGCGTTCCCGGAAACCGCGACAATCGTTGCCTCCCCCGTGGAAATCGCGGACGGTCGCGCCCTCGTCGACGTGTCGCGGGAAGTTCTCGACGCCTCGAACGATGATCAGCGTGCAATGTTGTCGCAAATGTCCGCCAGCCTTCAGGCCATTTCCGGCATCTCATCCGTTGCACTAACGGTCGACCGTGCAATTTTATCGATCACTCCAACACTGACGAGCGCGGAGGCGCTCAACCCTCGCGTTAATGAGAACGCCCTCATCGTCAGCGAGGGGGAGTTCGGTTTCGCGGTCGGTGGACGAGTCGAACCGATTGGTCCCATCGCCGACCGAGTTGTTGAGCTCGCGCCAGTATCCGTGTCATTCCACGACACGGGGGTAGCGGCGGTCGGAACCGCATCGAGCGTCTATTTCGTGGGTGATAAGACGTTGCGCGTTTCTAGCACCCCGTCGTTAGTGGAACCCCAGATTGACGGCAATAACGCCGTGTGGTGGGTTTCGCCCGACGAACCAGCAGTGATCCGTGCCTTCGGGGCTGGGTCGTCGAATCGCATCGAAGGCCCCTGGGGTTCGAAGGGGCGCATCGTGTCACTCGAGGTGTCGCGCGAGGATTCACGACTTGCTGTCGCAGTGGAGTCAGCGGCGGGACCTCGGCTCTACGTCGCGTCAATCGGCCGAGACTCCGATGGCCGAATCACCGCGGTGAGCGGTTTCCATCGCCTTCCGATCGAGGGCGCGTCGATTATCGACATCGCCTGGGCAGATGCTCTCAACGTCGCCGTCATCACACGAACCGTTTCTTCGTACGCGGTCGAGCTCGCATCGGTTGGGGGAATCACAACGTCAATCGGTCAGCCGACAACTCCTGCGACGATCGTCGGGGGCAACGGTCGCTCCGAACTTGTCATTCGAAGCAGAGACGGACAACTGTGGCAGCCGCGTGCCGGCGGGTGGCAAGCCATCGGTTTGACCGCCGATTTGCTCGCAACGCAGCACTAGCTGCACTTGTCCCCACACTCGGGCGCGGCGGCACTATTGCGGGGCCACGCTTCGACAGGCTGTGTGCGTGTGGGCGTCGGTGATATTCGATTCAAGCTGCGCCGTTTGCCGCACGCGCGGCTCACAGCTCTGCTCGACGTGTCGGTCACGGGTGGCCGAAGGGGAACGGCCACGCCTTGTGCTCGATGGTGTTCCCGTTTACGCACTGGGCTGGTACACGGGGACTCTGCGTGACGTCATCAGGGCGGCGAAAAACTTTCGGTCCCGCGCTGTTCTTCGAACCTTCGCGCTCGAGGTGCGGAACCTGACGGCGAACCTTCCGCCACAACCCGCTATTCCCATTCCGCCTTCTCGAGCGGGCTTTCGGCGACGAGGCTACGGGCTGGCGCCCATGATCGCCCGCATGCTGGGCCGACCCGTTCTGAACGTCCTTCGACTGCGCGACGCGGGAACCCAAAAGGGCAGAAGCGCAGCCGAGCGCGCGCGTCAGCGCACCATGACTGCTCGTCAGCCCCGCGTGACCCGCGTGATCCTCGTCGATGATGTCCTCACCACGGGCGCGTCGATGCGGGCGGCAATCGGCGCACTCGCCTCCGTTAACTGCGAGGTGGTCGCCATCGTGGTGCTCGCCGTCGTGCCCT
>Ga0214921_10007215_pt1 | contig 14890 bp, 11 predicted proteins | sample LL1505_MetaG_FD_177992 | JGI IMG/M metagenome (GOLD analysis project Ga0214921, IMG submission 177992) | Freshwater microbial communities from Lake Lanier, Atlanta, Georgia, United States - LL-1505 | ecosystem: Environmental > Aquatic > Freshwater > Lake | place: USA: Georgia | collected... | reverse complement strand
CTGATGTTCCAGCCTGGGCGCATGGCAGACAAAAACTTCATCAAAGCGCCTGGACGCTCGGGAAACACAAAGCGCAGCAAGCGTTCTTCTTGCGCCAAGGCCGATCGGCCACCCACCATATGGCGTATGTGTTCTTTGGCTAAATCGTCGTGGGTGAGGTCGAGTGACTCAAAACCATGGCGGCTTAAATGCGCTGCAATTTTGGTACTCTCACCCATACTGCCGGTGGTCAAGCCCACAAACACATGGGCTTTGGCCGCGTCGCTGATGCGGTAGTTGAACTCGGTGATGGAGCGCGGCGATTTGCTGCCCCCAAAGGAGGGCAAGTCGCCTAGCAAACCGCAAAACCGCTTGAAACTGCCCCGCTCCTCGGGAATGGTCACTGCTAAAAGCGCCTCGCGTTCTTCGCCCACCTCGGCCCGTTCAGCAACAAAGCGCAAACGGTCGAAATTCATATTGGCACCACACAAAATGGCCGCATAGGTTTGGCCACGGGTTTTGTGAAGAGCAACATATTTTTTGATGGCTGCCACCGCCATGGCGCCAGAAGGTTCGACGATGCTGCGGGTGTCGACAAACACGTCTTTGATGGCGGCACACACCGCGTCGGTATCGACGCTGATGTAGTCGTCCACCAAATGTCTTGCTACCCGAAAAGTTTCTTCGCCCACCAATTTCACCGCCGTGCCATCGGCAAACAAGCCCACATCGCTCAAGGTGACTCGCTTGCCTGCTGTTACCGACTGCAGCATGGCAGACGAGTCGTCCATTTGTACGCCAATCACCTTCACCTCGGGGCGTACTGCCTTGATGTAATTGGCCACCCCGGAGATCAAGCCACCGCCGCCAATGGCAACAAACACTGCATGCAGGGGGCCTTGGTGCTGGCGCAGCAACTCCATGGCGATGGTGCCCTGTCCGGCAATCACTTCGGGGTCATCAAAAGGGTGGATAAAAGTCAAGCCTTGTTTGGCGCACAGTTTCACCGCGTGGTCGTAGGCATCGGAATAGCTGTCGCCATGCAGCAGCACCTCGCCGCCCAGCGCTTTCACCGCATCCACTTTCAAGGCTGGGGTGGTGACTGGCATGACGATGACTGCGCGGGTGCCGAGTTTTTTCGCACCCAATGCCACGCCTTGGGCATGGTTGCCAGCCGACGCACACACCACGCCTTTGGCGAGCTGGGCGGGGCTGAGTTGCACCATTTTGTTGTAAGCGCCGCGCAGCTTGAAGCTGAACACCGGTTGCTGGTCCTCGCGTTTAAGCAGCACTTGGTTGTGCAGTCGTTTGCTGAGAACGGGTGCTGCGTCCAGCGCAGATTCGTGGGCCACGTCGTACACCCTTGCAGTGAGGATTTTTTTCAAGTAATCCGCAGGGGTCAATCGACGCGCTCGTGCTGGCTTGAGGACGGCCGTGGGCTTGTGGGTGCTGGGTTTGTGTGAAGGCATGCAGTATTGTCCCGCAGATGACAGCGGGCTCAAAAAAAGCCCCACTCCTTGCGGGGCGGGGCTGTAAATCCACCTTTTCAGAGGGTGGAGGAGACAAAAGTTGCTTAGAACCTAAGCGAGGCTCCAATATAGCTGATGATTTGCTGCGCTGCAATATTTATTGCTTCATACACAATATAGAAAAAGGAAAAAGCTATGGAATGCACAGTCAGTTGGACAGGCGCGAGCGGCACCCGTTCCGCCATGGGTTTTGTTGCTGAGACCGGCAGCGGCCATGTGGTGGTCATGGATGGGGCGTCAGACCCCGCCAAGCCCGATCAAAGTGGGCAAAATCAGGCGGCAAGACCCATGGAACTGATGTTGGCGGGTGCTGGCGGCTGCACCGCTTACGACGTGGTATTGATTTTGAAACGTGGCCGTCACGCCATTCAGGGCTGCACCGTCAAGCTGACCAGCGAACGCGCCGACACCGATCCCAAGGTGTTCACCCGCATCCACATGCATTTCACGGTGCGTGGAAAAGGTTTACCCTCTGAGGTGGTGAAACGCGCCATCAAGATGAGCCACGATAAATACTGCTCTGCCAGCATCATGTTGGGCAAAACCGCCGAAATCACCACCGGGTTTGAAGTGATAGAGGTTTAAAGCTAAACCCTGTGCGCCACAGTCGTCATGACCTTGGCGGCCAAGCGCATCGCCTCTTGTAAGGGCTGAGGCAGGGCCACGGCCCCGGCTTTTTGCGCATCCGCCGCATGTTGTGCTTCATCGGCCTGCATTTGCGCCACCACCGCACGTGAGGCCAAGTCGGCGGCGGGCAAACGCTCGAGGTGTTCGCCCAAATGCGCACCCACTTGGTGTTCTGTTTCCACCACAAACCCCAAGCTCACGCCGTCGCCGCCCAATTTGCCCGCCGCATAGCCAATGGCAAACGAACCCGCATACCAAAGCGGGTTGAGCAAGCTAGGCCTCGCGCCTAAATCTGCCAAGCGTGCTTCGGTCCACGCCAAATGGTCGGTTTCTTCAGCACTGGCTTGCACAAACTGTTCACGCAGTTGCGGGTTGCGCGTGGCAAGTGCTTGTGCCGCATAAAGCGCTTGGGCGCAGACCTCGCCAACATGGTTTACCCGCATCAAAGCGCCGGACTCGGCACGCTCGGCATCGGTCAGCGTCAGCGTGCTGATGCCCTGCGCTGGGTCAGGCCGCGCGGCATGGTGCTGCGCAAAAACAGTGCGCAGACTTTGATCCAACAAAGAAATAAAGCGGTCAGCAATGGGCATATGAGAACTTAAAAACTAAAAATCAAAGCAAAAGGTGTGGCGAATTTCACACTGTCACGGAACTGAAACATGCAAAACTAAGAATCATTCCAGCACGTAACCCCTTTCAAACATCTTTTGGAGTTTTAAACATGAAACAAGTGAAGTTCTCTGCACGCAGCGTAACGTCTGTCGCTGTTGCAATTTTATGCCTTGGCGCTAGCGCCACGGCTTTTGCCCAAGTTGAAGCCAAAGTCACTGGCCGCGTGCATTTCGATGCCCGCAATTTCAGCACCAGCTTGAATACCATCGCTGACCGCGACAGCGCTTCTTTGGGCGACAGCTTTGAAGTTCGCCGCGCCCGTATCGGCATTGTTGGCACCATCAACAAAGACATCAGCTACGAACTCGTCGGCAACGCTGTTGGCGGTACCACCAACTTCGTCGACACCGCTTGGGGCAACTACGGCTTCAACAAAAAAGCCCAAGTGCGCGTGGGCCGCTTCAAGCAGCCTTTCAGCTTGGAAGAGCTGACAAGTTCTAACAGCATCGATTTCATGGAACGCTCATACGGCAACCAAATGGTTCCCGGCAAGCGCTTGGGCGTCATGATGCACGGCGAACCCATGACTGGCTTCACATACGGCGTGTCTGTGTACCAAGACGGCTTCAACGAACTGACCAACCAAAGCAGTCTTGGCACCAAGCAAGCCGCTCGCTTCACATTGGATGTGGCTAAGTTAAACGACATCAACGACACTGTGTTGCACATTGGTGCCGGTTACACAGGCGGCGAATCACAAATCGTGCCTGCCAACTCTGGCAATACTCAAGAGGCCGTGAGCTCAACTTCACGTGCCACCATCGTGGCTTTGCGTTCAGAAAACCGTGGCATGGCTAATATTTACCGTGCACAAATTGGTGGCGATAAGTTGATTGCCTCTGACTACGGTCAGTCTGCCAACAACGCCATCACTATCAACCAAAAAATGCGTGGTCTTGAACTGGCCGGCGCTCGTGGTCCCTTCAAGTTCCAAATGGAAACCTTTAATAGCAAATACGACGCCAAAGGCGGTTTCCAAGACCTGACCTCTACCACTGTGGCTGCTCCTGCTGCACATGCTATGGGCGTTCAAGTCAAAGCCGATTACATGGAGTTCATGTACAACATCACCGGTGAAAGCTGGGCGGATGCTTACAAAGGCGGTGCATTCGGCGGCATCAAACCCAAAACAAATTACATGACCGACTACGGTGGTGTGGTGGGTAATGGCACAGGTGCATGGCAAGTCGGTTTCCGTGCATCTAAATACAGTGCTAACCTTCCAGTGACGCCTTCTACATCCAACTGTACTGCCACAACATCTTGCGAAAACAATGTCACTACAGGCTCAGCCTCCATCGGCAGCCGTGTACAAAATGCAGAATCTGCGAAGACCAATACTTATGCTTTGAACTGGATTTTGAACTCCAATGCACGCATCATGTTTAACTACGCAGAAACCAAATTCGGTCACAATGTCGTTCTTCTTGATGTGAACAAAAGCACCAACAATTACGGCGTTACAGGATCTGGTACCACTGACAAAGAGCGCGTTATCTCTGTACGTTCACAGTTCAACTTCTGATCTGTGATTTGATTTAAGAATTTAATTTCTTCTATCCAAAACCCCCGCAGGCCGCAAACCTGCGGGGGTTTTGCTTTGAGCAGCGCTCCAGCAAGCACAAAAAACAAAGGCATAGCTGCAACTTTGACAGTAGGTTGTAGTGCGATTTAGATATACCTCTAAATAATTCTAATTTCTTACTGTTTAATTTAATTTAATTATTTTTATTGTTTAGTAACACCATAGAGCTACAGGCTATGTTGTCCCAAGGCAACGCAATACCCCAGACATGATGGAAAGACTTTGCTTCACCTCGCGGCCTCTGCTCAAATAACGTCAGCTTCCTAAAAATGGAGGTTGGCCCGGGGTTCCGGCAGTAAGTGTGCAAACATTTCTACGAACCGGAGCCCTTTGTTTAACCCTTGGAGAAAATTGAAATGAAAAAAACCCTCGTTGCAGTCGCAGCTATGGCCGCCGTTACTGGCGCAATGGCTCAAGCCACTATCTATGGCAACATTGATCAAGCCATCACAAAAAGCACAACCACAGTTGCTGGAAAACAAACCGCAACCTCGACAGGAATGTCCTCTTACCAAATGGGCTCAAGCCAAATTGGCTTCAAAGGTGAAGAAGACCTTGGCAGCGGCTTGAAAGCTTCATTCCTGCATGAAATGGGTGTGTTCACAGAACAAAATGGCGGAGTCCTTACCCGTCAAGCTTATGTTGGTTTGAGCGGTGGTTTCGGTGCTTTGCGTGCTGGTAAACAATACTCTGCCTCATTCTTTAATTTGATTGGTTCAGATCCCTTTGGTGCCACTGGCGGCTCCGGCGGTACGTACGTAGGTAATTTATTGATTGGCAATCAAGGTACAGATGGCGATAACCCCCTTCGCCAAGCCAATGCTATCCAATATGAGGCTCCCTCATTTGTTCCTGGCGTGAGGATTGCCCTCACCAAAGTGCTTGCTGGTGCTAACACAGCTAATGGCGCCCCCAAAACTGCTGACAGCACAGGCTATGCTCTTTTGTACACGTCTGGTCCTTTGAACGCTGGCTACACCTCTGACTCCATCAAAGCTCAAAGCGTAGCTGGAACAGGTTTCACTGCTGCTCCCACCAGCACCACAAAGTTGACCACTTTTGCAGCTCAATACGATTTGGGCATGGCCAAAGTCACTTACTCTGATGGCAAAATCATGAACAATGGTCGCGGCACCAAAGCATCTATGACCGGTATCGCTGTTCCCATGGGCGCAGCAACATTGATGCTCACATCTTCAACTGGTAAGATGAATACAACTGCTGGTGACACCGAGCTCAAAGGCATGCAATACGGTGCAAACTATGCTTTGAGCAAGCGCACAGTTGCCTACTTGCACATCAACAACAGCACAGCCACAACTGCTCGTAACGTAGCGACCAAAGTCAATGGTTACGGCCTTGGTGTCCACCACAGCTTCTAATCCCCACGCTGGCCTTGTTGCCAGTTAAAGGATAAAGAACTTAAAAACCCGCTGCTCACAAGGCAGTGGGTTTTTTCATGGGCAAGAATACAAGCACCTAACAAATGTCCTTTCGAAAGGACAATGCATTTAAGTTTTATCAGTGCATGCATTTGCCGTGCTGTATCGCACAAGTTCAGTGGCACCCAAGCGCCAGTATTTGTTATCTGTTAGTTCTTGCATACGCAACTCGATTTCATGGCGAAGATCTACTTTGAGTCGCTTGCGAACAATGATGGCATCATGAATATTTGCCAATACAGCGTGACCATGTTCGACTAAAGTTTTGCGCACGATATCCATCACAGTGGTTTCTTCGTGTTGGTACAAGAACGCAATCACTTTGGCACGGCTGGGATTGCCGCCTTGAGTTTGCAGGTAATGGAGTTTCAAGAGATCTGGGCGTTGTGTCTTGAATCCGTCGAAAAGATACTGATCCAACTTGCACTGTTCAGCAATGAAAGCACACACCATGGGATCAGCAAGGAATTGATCACGCTCAGTTTTGACGCGAAAAATATCTACTAAGGCAGGGTTAGTCCACTTGCCACTGCTGTCCATCCAACCCTTGGCAGACTTTCGCGCACCAAAACTGATTGCTGTGAAGGCTTGCTTGAGTATTTTGATCTGCAAGTTCTCAGCCAAATCGCTATCGCTGCCAAACACCAGATATTGAATGGTGTTCATGAAGCCTGCTTTGTTCTCCAAATAACTCAATGTGGCGGGAAATTCTGACTGCACTGACTCAGTAGGTACATGGGCGGCAATGTATTCTTTGGCAAAACCCATTTTCCAAGCAATCACGCTGGATCGAATGTCGTATTCCCAGCAGTTGCCCAGCATGGCTCTTCGCAGCTCTTTGTTGACATTTTGGACGCTGGTGCCAGCATAGTAGGTGCGACCAAAGTCACTGGGTTTGATGCGCTGGAGATATTTTCCATTGGTGTGTGTGGCTACTGCCAAGATTACCCTTGCTTGGTATTGATACTGATTTATTTGTGCAGAGTTGAAATGCTTGGATCCCTTTTGCAGCCATTGCAAGTAATTGGCAAGGGACGGCATGTCAACATCAATGATGTCAAATTTGGATCGATCATGGCTGGCGAGATCCTTGCCAACCAATTCAGGGTACAGGTGCTCAAAAACGGCTTGTGAAACATCGCCAGATTGCGCGAGCAGTGCTGCTTGAGTTTGAGTGTCCAGATCGCATTGATCAGCAGCTGGTTCATGACCAATCCAGCGGAGTTCAACCAAATCTGTCAGCCGCGCCTTGGTCACCATGCCTGAAAGGTTTGACCCAATCTCAACTGTTTCTATCAAAGCAAGGTTGTTGTCCCTAAGCCATGCGTGAACACGCATTCGATTCGAACCTATCTGTCCAGCCCTATTGGCAAGGTCATGCAAGGAGATGCTGAACAAGTTGAGTTTGGCTTCCATGGTTGTTTGACCTCGCGACAACGACTCCATGAGCATGGCGGTCAGTGTGGCGATGTATTTGTTCAACGCTCGCTGGGAACTATTGGGGGGATTGGGGAAGGCTGCTTTCAGCGCTTGGGCAACTTTGGTATCTATGGAGATTTCAAGCATGTCGGACTCTTTCTACAAATACAACTTGGATCAAAATGAACATGGATGTGGATAAATCAAGAAACTCAAATTCAAAAAAGTCACACACTTATAGTAATTTGTTAAATTTCCTGTTTCCTATGTGAGCCACAAACCACTTGGCAGTGCAGTTGACTTGTCTGCGAAGCAGATCCAGTCCTCGATTGGATTGATTTGATTTTTTTATGGAATTTGTCCTATCGAAAGGACATCTCATTTGCAGGCTGATCAACCAAGGCATGTTCTTTTTGGCAAGAATTACTGTTTTTTTTGGTTGAATTCAGTGCAGGGGTATGACTTGGTCACAAGTGTTCACGCACCTGCACTGATTTCACAGGCACTGGTTATGCAGCAGTGCTTTGCGCAGCTCTGGCTGTTGCCTGTTCCGCCGCATAAAAGGCGGTCAGTGCAGCGTTGACCGCACCGTTGCTGAGCACAATGCAGTTGATGCTGAAGGAGCCATCTGCTTCTTGCGTCAAAACTGCTGCAAACTTCTCGCCAACTTTTTCAGGATTGATGAACTTGGCAGTTTTGTCGTTTTTCACACTTGCCAGAATCTGCTCGCTGACTTTTGCACCAACTTGATCAGCCTTTTGCTTGCTGGTCAAGCTGCCAGGCTTGCGGCTCAAGGACATCTCTTGCACACCACCGCGGGTAGCAATCATGGCAGGCACATCACTCACAGCCCAGGCTTCTGCAATCATGCAGCGCAGTACCACGTTGTATGTTGAGATACGGCGGCGATCACGGTCACCAAATACACAACGGATGATCTTTTGTGGCAAGGGCTTGGATTGATAGGCATCCAACTTCTTGAGACTCATGTGATCTGCCAAGCCCTGCTTTTTGTATTTCAAATTGGCGTCCGTGGTGTCCGTGAGTTCCTTGTACACCTCAAAGCACTTTTGCAGCACCAAGTACAGCCCTGCGTTGGCAGTGGTGTACGCAGTGTCATGCCAGTTGGTGGCTTCTTTTGCCAGTTGAGTCAAGCGGGTACGCATGCCTTCGGAAAACTCCACGGATGGAGGTTGACTTGGTGCAGCGGTGGATGTTGCAACTGGTTGACCAGTGACACTGGCGAGCTTGCTGCTGGGCGTAGTAGTGACAGAGTCTGTTGAGGATTCGATCGTTGTTTGCATTTTGATACCCTTTCAAAGTAAATGCACATTTCAAAAAGACCGCAGCGGATTTGCTGCAAGTCACCGCATCAACTTGTTTTGTGTGTGTTGCTGCGATGGGTGTATTGAAATCTCAAAGGGGGGTCTGGGTCTTTATCTAAAATGACCCCGTATGCATTTCATATAAGGTTTTTCTTCAATAAATCTCATGAAAAACAATCAAAACATAGGCGATATGCACCGTCTAGAGCATGGATTGCACTTTGATGAGCATGAGTTCTTCTATGAGTACCTGCTGATCAGCCCCAGCTACCAAATGGCTCACCAGTTCATGACTGCGAACATTAAGGACGCGGCAAAGCTTGAAAGTGTTGCCCATTGGGACAAGGTGCTGCAAACATATGCCATATGTGGAGATGTGTACTCAATGCCATTTCTCAAATGGTGGGACAGCACAGGGCGCAAGATCTTTTACACACAACAAACTGATGGAACTTATTTGCCTCAAGGCAGCTTCAATTTATTGACCAACAAGGTCAATGTGCTGACCTTGGTCAAAGGCTTTCTTCTTGTGAACAACAAATCCAGCACTGAGCGATTTGAAGGCAAGCGCATAGAGAACTGGCGACTGGGTGTGGAATCTAATGTGCCAAGCAAATGGACGCAACAACTCAAGCGCAATAGCAAGAAAACGCACGACAACCTTGAGGCACGAACCACCCTTGGAATATTGGTCAGTAAAAAACTCAAAGAAGCCTTGTACCTTGCTGAGAATGCCGCAAGGAGTGAATTTCCATCAATCACACCTGTTGCATCAGGATTAGAGTTTGATTACGACCATATCTATGAAATTGGAAAATCCATGAGCCAACTATTTCTTCAGGAATGGGATGCAAGAACCACGGCTGGTTTAGGTTTCCACAAGCCAGCGGTGGTGAAGAAATATCAGCGCAGCAAAAGGCAGATAAAAAGATTCAGCTTGAAGTAGAGCGTCAGATCAAGCTTCGCACTGGCAAAGCTTGATGCGTGATCGATCGTTCAAGCCAATTCAACAGCATTGCGTTTCATGTCGTCGTTGACGTCAATATATTTTTGCGTGACCGCAATCGACCTGTGCCCTGCCAGGCTGGCTAACACGCGAACACTGATGCCCTTGCTTGCCAAGTTGGTGATGAAGGTTCTGCGCCCTGAGTGGCTGCTGGCGCCTGAAATGCCCGCTGCGCGGTAAAGCCAGTAAAGATGCTGGGTCAAGACATTGGCACTAAATGCTCGTCTGCCTGCGGTGACGAACAGGGGGTGAACAGGATTGGCGGGTTGACGAAAGTTCAAGTACTCTTGCAGTTCCGTTTGCAGACGTTGTGGCATGAACACTGTGCGTGGATGCCGCCCCTTGGTTTGCTCTGCTGAGAGTCGTACTTCTGTTTTGACCCGTCCATCTGGGTTCATGACATCTGCAATGGTGAGACTGGCTATTTCTCCCACACGCATACCTGCGTGGAAGCCAAACGCCAGTATCAGCCTGTTGCGCATGGCGTAGGTGCGCTGGGATACAAATTCCAGCAGGTGTTCAAGTTCTGCTGGGGTTAGGGATTTTGCTTGTGCCATTGTATTTTTTCCTTTCAGTTAATAAATACACATGTACAAGTGTGTTTTCTTTTGCGAAAAAGCGCGACCTCGATGTGGCACAAATGCGGCACGTAAATCACCAATGAAATCAACAAGCTAAAGAAAAGTATTATTTTCTTTGGCTCAGGTATTTATCAGCTTTCATCAGCTTGTGTGAGTTTTGTGCGGTGATCTGATGTGACAGCACCCAAGCCCTAGGTGGGGCAGTTTTCTGCGCTGCAAAGGCGCTTTTAAGTGCTTACAGCGCTAAATATCATTATGAAAATCTGTGAAATAGAAAAAATTCCAGCCTCACCAGAGCAGCAACGTATCGCAGCGCTGAAGCGGAGCAAAGATCAAGCAACTAAAGCATTAGATTCAGAGCGCAAGCGACAACAGATAACAAAAGCGCAAAGCCAGTTGAGCCAACTGAAACTGCCCACACCGGCGACATGAAAACCTCTTGGCATTGAACCTAAATGTCCTTTCAAAAGGACATCCCCTAAAGCCATGATCAATCAATAGCCCACCAAATAATCAGGAATTTGGTCGCGCATAAATGCCTTTGATCACAAAATTCCCTGTGCTTTATCAACATTTGAAAGGAAAAGCACATGGCAACCCTGAACAATTTAGCGGCTCTCAAACTCACCGCCGCCAAAAAGCCCCGCGCACTCCCAGAGGGCATCAAACGACGCAACAAGTTGTTGCAAAAACTAAAAGAACAACGCGAACTTGCAGCCGCATTTGCCAGCGGGCAAACCTACATGCCACGAAGATTGCGAAGCGTTCGTGATTTGACAACTGGCGAGCGGACTGTGCGTGAAATGCCTGTAAGGATTAAAGCATGGTGGTGGACTGGAGAAAAAGGGGAAACTCTACTCAGCATCTTTTACGGATCAAAAACACTTGAATTGGCAAAGGGACGCACCGCAATCGAAGTAACCAATGCAGCAGAGTTGATCACAACTTTGGACATCGTGATTCAAGCTGTTCAGAACGCAGAGCTGGATGCACAAATTGACGCTGCCAGCAACAAGCTGCGTGAAGGGTTCAAGAAATAACCGCAGTTACCTGCGCCTGCTTTGCAGCATGGCAATGTTTTGCTCGCCCGTTACTGTGCTGGCGTAGTGATTGTTGATGACTTCAACACTGGTGCGTGCGTTGCGTGCCAGTGTGACCAAATCAATGCCTTGTCCGTAAAGCAATCTAAACGTAATGGCGCTATGACGCAGACTGTACAGGCTGCGTGGATTGCCGTGCGGGTTAAGCTTCAACCCTGTGTGCTGCAAAACCCAATCAAACATGTAGCTCATCACACTCATAGCATATTTTCGGTTGGGTATGTCTGGTAGAAACACATAATCATTCGCACCTGCACGCTTGAGCCGTGATTGGTGCTGACATATTTTTTTGTAAATGCGCACAGCTGGCTGTAGCGTAACAATGGGTGCAGCATGCAACTTGGTCTCTGGCAGCGTCAAGCGCAGATATGTCTGCCGGTTGTTCACAATCTCAACATGTCGATGTTGTAGCTTGACCAAGTCACCTGGTCTCGTAAAACTGTTGACCATGAAGCCAATAGCCCATGCAACATCTAGTGGCATCTTGTTGTCGTTGTAGCGCTTGTGCAGTCGTTTGCGCATTTGTTGACGAGTGTCGGGATGTGTGACGCCGCGTAGTGCACGTGCAGCACGCAGCAGTTGCCAGTACTCTGTGGGTGTGAATGCGCCGCGTGAATTGGAGCGAACTTTGATGCGCGGAATATCAGGCACGTGCTCAATCAATCCTGTGCGCTGTGCGTGCGTCAACACCTTGCGCACAATCACCAAGTAATGGCTCACGGTGGTACTGGTGAATTTTGTGCTGAGTGATTGTGCAAATTCCAATAACTGCTGATAAGTTATGTCATCAACACTGCGTATGCCATACGCGGGCAGTATTTGTGCGTCCAGTCGGTTGCGAAACATACGCAAACTGTCTGCTCCATACTCACCGCGGTCTACACGTGCTTGTTCGTTGGCAAATACCTGCGCAGCAACTGCACCAAAGGTCACGTGGGTGCAGTTGGCATCATCTTTATCTGTGGCACGGTGTGATGCACTGATGTTGGTGCTGTGTTTCACCAACAAGTTCTCGTAAAACCAGCGTGCAAACCGCTGTGCCAACGACAGCTTGGTTGTTTTGGTGGAACACTTGTGCGTGCGTCCCCCATGCCAGCAACGTACCTGCCAATATTTGCTTGCTGCAATCTTGTACACAACAAGTTTGCTGGGATAGTTTGGTACAGCCGTGACACTGGTGGGTATTGGCACAGTGCGTGTGCGTGCAATTGCGCCGTCATTGGCAGCATCACGAGCAAAATCATTGCGTGTTGAAAACATGAGCAAAGCTTAAAGTAGCACACCGACTTGGACAACTACGCATGAGTTGCAGCGCGGTTTTGCTTGATTCAAAAATACCGCTGCGTTGCCGTTTGGTATCCATTCGTGCCGTCAAATAAAATGTCACTTTGAGCGCACTGTGCATGTGTGAAAAGTACTGCACCAAATAACGTACAACAATTAGCAATTACAAATTGGCGCAATCATTTGTGCACCTTGGAAACACCCTTTAGCAAAAAGCTGCCGCAGGCAAATTTCCAACCCTCGTTGCAGTCGCAGCTATGGCCGCCGTTACTGGCGCAATGGCTCAAGCCACTATCTATGGAAACATTGATCAAGCTATCACAAAAAGCTCAACCTCAGTTGCTGGAAAACAAATCGCAAGCTCGACAACAATGTCCTCTTACCAAATGGGCTCAAGCCAAATTGGCTTCAAAGGTGAAGAAGACCTGGGCGGCGGCTTGAAAGCTTCATTCCTGCATGAAATGGGTGTGACTACAGAAGCAAACGATAACAATATGACAACCCGTCAGGCTTATGTTGGTTTAAGCGGTGGTTTCGGTGCTTTGCGTGCTGGTAAACAATACTCCGCTTCATTCCTCAACTTGATCAGTGCTGACCCCTTTGGCGCCACTGGCGGTACAGGCGCTTTGTACGTAGGTAATTTACTTGTTGGTAATGGGCCAAGCCCCGATAACCCCCTTCGCCAAGACGACGGTATCCAATATGATTTGCCCACATTTATTCCTGGCGTAAAGATCGGTCTCACCAAAGTGTTGGCTGGTGCAAACTCAGCCAATGGCGCCCCCAAAAAAGCTGACGACACAGGCTACAGTATTTCTTATGCGTCTGGTCCTTTGAACGTTGGCTTCACCTCTGACTCGATCAAAGCTCAAAATATCGCTGCAGCAGGCATCACTGCTGCTCACACCAGCACCACAAAGTTAACCACTTTTGCAGCTGGATACGATTTGGGCATGGCCAAAATCACTTTCCATGAAGGCAAAATGATGAACAACGGTCGGGGCGTTAAATCAAATATGACCGGTATCGCTGTTCCTATGGGCGCAGCAACATTGATGGTTACAACTGGAACTGGTACGGCCAATACGGCAGGTGGTGACACCACGCTCAAGGGCACGCAGTTCGGTGGAAACTATGCTTTGAGCAAGCGCAAAGTAGCTTACTTGCACGCAAATAACAGCACATCAACTAAAGCCAACGTTGGGACCAAAACCAATGGTTACGGCCTTGGTATCCACCACAGCTTCTAATCCCCACGCTGGTCTTGTTGCCAGTTAAAGGATAAAGAACTTTAAAACCCGCTGCTCACAAGGCAGCGGGTTTTTTCATGGACGTGTCTGTTAGACAATCGCACCATGCTTCAAAACACACTGACCCTCACCCGCCCCGACGACTGGCATGTGCATCTGCGCGATGGCAATGTCTTGTCCCATGTGCTGACCCACACCGCTGCGCAATTTGCCCGTGCAGTGGTCATGCCAAACCTCAAGCCCCCCGTCACCACCACCGCACTCGCACTGGCTTACCGCGATCGCATCGTGCAAGCCTTGCCTGATGGTGCGGTATTTCAGCCCTTGATGACGCTCTACCTGACAGACAACACCCCTGCGAGTGAAATTGAGCAGGCCCAGGCTGCAGGCGTGGTGGCGGTAAAGCTTTACCCCGCAGGGGCGACCACCAACAGTGATTCTGGTGTGACGTCCATCGCCCACACCTACAAAGCCTTGGAAGCCATGCAGCGCGTTGGCATGCCTTTGCTGGTGCATGGAGAAGTTACTGATTCGAATATCGACCTCTTTGACCGTGAAGCGGTGTTCATCGACCAACACCTCATTCCTTTACGCCGCGATTTCCCCGACTTGAAAATTGTGTTTGAACACATCACCACCCGTGAGGCTGCGCAGTATGTGGCGCAAGCAGGGCGCTTTACCGCAGCCACCGTGACTGCGCACCATTTGCTCTATAACCGCAACGCGCTTTTCATGGGTGGTGTGCGGCCGCACTACTACTGCCTGCCGGTGTTAAAGCGCGAAATACATCGCCAAGCTTTGGTGGACGCGGTCACCTCGGGCAGCGACCGTTTCTTTTTAGGCACTGACAGTGCACCCCACGCTACACATTTGAAAGAACACGCCAGTGGCTGTGCAGGCTGCTACACCGCCCTGAGCGCGCTAGAGCTTTATGCAGAGGCTTTCGACAGCGCAGGTGCTTTGGAAAAGTTAGAAGGCTTTGCCAGCTTTCATGGCCCTGATTTTTATGATTTACCCCGCAACACTGGCAAGGTGAGCCTGCAACGCCAAACTTGGACGCTCCCCGAGAGCCTGCCCTTTGGTCAAACCAG
>Ga0214921_10007214_pt1 | contig 14893 bp, 15 predicted proteins | sample LL1505_MetaG_FD_177992 | JGI IMG/M metagenome (GOLD analysis project Ga0214921, IMG submission 177992) | Freshwater microbial communities from Lake Lanier, Atlanta, Georgia, United States - LL-1505 | ecosystem: Environmental > Aquatic > Freshwater > Lake | place: USA: Georgia | collected... | reverse complement strand
GATATCGATGTAACCGGTGAAGGCGCCGATGAAGTTCCGCGCACCGATAAAAACTTACTTGTTAAAGCGATGTATAAAGGATTTGATTTTCTTGGTGGAAAACCCAAGGGCGTCGCAGTTCGTGCGCTCAATGTAATTCCGCATGGACGTGGACTTGGTTCATCAGCAAGTGCCATCGTTGGTGGACTTTCACTGGCACGTGCACTTGTCTTGACTGGCGCAGACAAGATGAGTGATGAGAAGTTATTGCAGATTGCAACTGAGATGGAAGGCCATCCCGATAACGTTGCCGCAGCGCTTTACGGAAATGCAGTTGTTGCATGGACCGAAAACCAACACGGCAAAGAAGTTGCGCAAGCAATTTCGCTCAGCGTTGATACTCGAATTCGCGCAATTGCATTTATTCCAGCAACTGCAGTTGCTACTTCAAAGGCGCGCAAGATGCTTCCTGAATCAATTCCGCATCGCGATGCCGCTCGAAATTCTGCAAATTCTGCGCTCTTAGTTCATGCACTTACTTTGCGCCCAGATCTGCTCTATCGCGCCACCGAAGATTTCTTACATCAGTCATATCGCGCCGAAGCGATGCCCGCATCGTTTGCTCTGCTAACGAAGTTACGCGCTGCGGGAGTTGCCGCATTTATCTCGGGCGCTGGTCCAACCGTCCTTGCCTTACACACAGGCAACGAATCAGATGTTGCCGAAATGGCTAAAGCGGCAGGTTCAAAATTTGAGGCGAAATCGCTAGAGATTTCCCGTACTGGAGCCCAAATTCTGTAATTGCCGCTGGGGTGCTATGGTTATCCCACTTGCTCAAGCCGGAAGTTACGGTGAAAGTCGGCAGGTAATAAATCCAAATCAATAGGCTTTTTGCTATTACGAACTCAATGCGCGTAATCAAAGCCCCAAATGAAAAGATAGAGATGACAGATCAAGATAAGACCGTTGAACCAGTTCGTTCAAATAGTCCTGAACTCGCTGCGATGAGCCTTCCTAAGTTAAAGGAAGTTGCCGCACAACTAGGTATCGATGGCGCAGCCAAACTTAAGAAAGACGCGCTCGTAACTGCAATCGCAGATCTACAGGCAGCGAACCGCGAAGCCGCAAAGGCTGAACGCGAAGCTCGCCGTGAAGCGCGCAATGCTAAGAAGAATTCCAATCGTGAAGCCGCAAATAACTCATCAAACGATACAGATGGTGATGATGGAGACGAAGAGAACGTAAACGATAACGGCCCACGCGATAACGACCGTGGCTTTGGCGGACGCGACCGTGGTCGTGGCCGTGATCGCAACCGTGGCCGTGATCGCAACCGCGATCGTGGACAGCGCGAAGAACGCGAACCAGTTATTGGTGAAGACGATGTTCTAGTTCCAGTTGGCGGCCTCGTCGACATCATGGATAACTATTCATTTATTCGCACTGGTGGCTACCTACCTGGTCCAAACGATGTCTACGTTTCACAGCAGCAAGTTCGCAAATACGGGCTTCGCAAAGGTGATGTTGTTACAGGTCAAGTACGTCAGGCGCGCGAAGGCGAACAACGCCAGAAGTACAACCCACTAATTACCCTTGAAACAATTAACGGAGTAACTCCTGATGAAGCGCGTGGACGCGTTGAATTCGGCAAGTTAGTTCCGCTCTACCCACAAGAGCGCTTGCGCCTTGAGACCGAGCCAAACATTCTTACAACTCGCGTTATCGATTTGATTGCGCCGATTGGTAAAGGCCAGCGCGGACTTATCGTTTCGCCTCCAAAGGCCGGTAAGACCATGGTCTTGCAATCAATCGCTAATGCGATCACCACAAACAACCCTGAGTGTCACTTGATGGTTGTTCTAGTTGATGAACGCCCCGAAGAAGTTACCGATATGCAGCGCTCTGTTAAGGGTGAAGTAATCGCATCAACTTTCGATCGTCCAGCCGATGATCACACCACAATTGCCGAGCTTGCTATTGAGCGCGCCAAGCGTTTGGTTGAACTCGGCCACGATGTGGTTGTTCTCCTTGACTCAATTACTCGTCTAGGTCGTGCATACAACATTGCAGCGCCGGCATCAGGTCGCATCCTTTCTGGAGGCGTTGATTCAGCTGCTCTCTATCCACCAAAGAAGTTCTTCGGTGCCGCGCGTAATATCGAAGATGGCGGATCGTTAACAATTCTGGCAACCGCACTTGTCGATACCGGTTCACGTATGGATGAAGTTATCTTCGAAGAGTTCAAGGGCACTGGAAATATGGAGCTCATTCTCGATCGCAAGATGGCCGATAAGCGCATCTTCCCTGCAGTTAACGTTGTTGCCTCAGGTACTCGTAAAGAAGAAATTCTTATGGGAACTGAAGAGCTCAATATTGTCTGGAAGTTGCGTCGTGTATTGCACGCCCTCGAACCACAGGCTGCGCTGGAGCTCTTGCTCGAGAAGATGAAGGGCACTAAGTCCAACGTCGAGTTCTTGATGCAGATCCAGAAGACAACTTCTGGTCCAAACGAGGGCTAATTTCTTAGATCTCACCGTCTGACCGCACGGGATTCACAAAGTCCTCACAAGGTCTGGGCGCACTATCTCCTTATAAGCGAGCCACCCGGTGAGCTATGAAGGAGTTAGAGATGTCAGTAACTAAGAAGTTTCTTGCAACAGCCATCATCGCATCTTCACTTTTTGGTGGAGTTTCATCGGCTACAGCTGCCGATACTAAAGATGCCGCAATTGCTCGCGCACAAGCACAAGCAACCTTTAAAACTCAGATGGATTCATACATCACAGCTCATCGCGCAATTGTTGATGCGCGACGTGCGGCAGGAGCAAAAGCGCTCGCTGATTTCCAAGCAGCTCTTGCAAATGTAACAACTGATGCACAACTACAAGCTGCTAAAGATGCGCGTAAGGCAGCAGTTGCAGCAGCTGAAGCAACAGCAAAGGCAGCAGAAGCCGCACTTGTAAAGCCAACTAAGCCAGCCAAGCCAGTTAAGGCTGCAAAGCCAACAGCTTCGCCTACGGCTGCGCCAAAGGCATAACTCTTTCAATCGAGGGGGATTGCCGCAAAATCCGTGCTGCGTGCGCACGGATTTTGCGGTTTTCTCTTTTCGCGAGAGTATTAGCGCCTAGCCATACCTGATGGCAATCATGGCCCTGGTTCACCGCTAATCGCGGACCCAGACATAGAAGAAGGAATATAAAAATGAAGAAAGATATTCACCCAGAATATAAAGAGACCCAAGTAACTTGTGGTTGCGGCGAAAAGTTTGTAACTCGCTCAACAGTTGCCAGCGGTTCAATCTATGTTGAAGTTTGTTCAGTCTGCCACCCGTTCTACACCGGCAAGCAGCGCATCCTCGATACTGGTGGACGCGTAGCTAAGTTCGAAGAGCGTTTCGGAAAAAAGACAGCCAAGTAGCTTTCTAAAGAGACCGCATCGCAACCCACTGAGGTTGCGGCGCGGTCTTTTTATTTCTTGAATTTTTTAACTTTTAATTATTTAGATAGACGGAAAGGAGAAGCCAGTGGCCCAAGATAACGATCGCTTTGCGTCAGCCCATGAAATGGTGCGCGAGTATCAAGAACTTGAAAAGCAGATGGCCGATCCTTCGATCCATGAAGATCAAGGCAAGGCGCGCCAACTCGGTCGCCGCTATGCCCAACTCGGTCCAGTAGTTGCCGGCTTTAACGCATGGAAAACTGCTGCTGATGATTTAATCGCAGCGCGCGAGATGGCGCAAGAAGATGAATCTTTCGCCAGTGAAATCCCGGCGATGGAAGCAGCTGTTGAAGTAGCCGCTGATAAGTTAGAAGAGTTATTGCTGCCCCGTGATCCCAATGATGATCGCGATGTAATCATTGAAGTTAAAGCAGGAGCCGGTGGCGATGAATCTGCGCTCTTTGCTGGTGATCTAGTTCGTATGTATCAACGCTATGCCGAAAAGCGCAATTGGAAGATTGAAATCATCGACATGACCGAATCTGATCTCGGTGGATATAAAGATATTTCGATGGCGATTAAATCCAAGGGAACTCCTGAACCAGGAACAACTCCTTATGCGCGCTTAAAGTTTGAAGGTGGCGTTCACCGAGTACAGCGCGTTCCCGAAACCGAAAGCCAAGGACGTATTCACACATCAGCAGCTGGCGTTCTAGTTCTTCCTGAAGCAGAAGAAGTAGATGTCGAGCTAAATATGAATGATGTACGTGTTGATGTTTATCGCTCATCAGGTCCTGGTGGTCAGTCTGTTAACACAACTGACTCAGCGGTTCGCTTAACCCACGTACCAACGGGCATTGTGGTCTCTTGCCAGAACGAAAAGTCGCAGCTGCAAAATAAAGAGTCAGCGCTACGTATCTTGCGCGCACGCTTATTGGCAGATGCTCAAGAAAAAGCCGAAGCTGCAGCGATGGCAGAGCGCAAGAGCCAGGTTCGCACCGTAGATCGTTCAGAGCGCATCCGCACCTATAACTATCCGGAAAATCGTTTGAGCGACCACCGCGTAAATTACAAATCAAATAACTTAGATGCGGTTTTAAATGGTGAGCTAGATGATGTTGTTCAAGCCTTACTTGATGCCGATAAGGCAGCAAAGCTTTCCGCAACCAACTAATAGTGCTGATTGATAATGAGCGAGATTAAGAGCCTGCTTCGTTCGGCGAAAGAGAAGCTAGCGGCAGCCGATATCGCAGAAATTGATGCTGAACATTTATTTGCTTATGTTCTCGGAATCTCGCGGATGGATCTCCACAACTCAGTTAAATTGGAGGCAACGCTTAAAGCGCTAGGTGATTTCGGGGTTATCGAAGATACTTTCGCAAAGTTGATTTCGCGTCGCGCTAGCCACGAACCACTGCAGTACCTAACTGGTATCGCTTACTTCCGTCACTTGGAGATAGAAGTAGGTCCGGGTGTATTGGTGCCCCGCCCCGAGAGCGAGCTCTTAGTTGAAGCGGTGCTTACTCACATAAGTAATTTAGAAATTCACAATGAAATTTCGGTAATTGATCTAGGTGCAGGTTCTGGGGCGCTTTCGCTAGCAATTGCAACCGAGGCGCCGCGTTCGAGAGTTATTGCAGTTGAGAAGAGTCCGGAAGCAATTGAATGGCTTAAGAAAAACGTGGCCAAGATTTCTGAAAATGTGCGCGTAGTAGAAGGTGATGTTGCAGATGTGCTGCCTGGCGTTAAATGCGACATTGTTATTGCAAACCCACCATATATTCCGAATGCGCAAACCTTGCCACGCGATGTGGCAGAACATGAACCACATATCGCGCTCTTCGGTGGCGAAACTGGCATGGAACTACCGCAACGATTTATCAACGCTGCCGCTCGTTTGCTCAAGAGCGGGGGAGTCTTGGCGATCGAACATACCGAAGTTCAAGGGGCCGCTATTGATGCGGTCTTATCAAAAGAGTTTAATGAGATAGTTCTGCATCAAGATTTAACGGGTCGTCCGCGTTGGACGTCAGCGGTTAGAAGGTAACGGTCATGGCCACAATAGATTTGAATTCAGGTAGCCAGAGCGAACATATCGCCCATGCAGCAACTGCGCTTAAAGATGGCTATGTGATCGTTGTCCCGTTAGAAAATTCTTACGCGCTAGTTGCAGATGCTTTCTTCCATGATGCCGTACGTTCACTTCACGTTTTGCGCGGTGATGCCTTGGGAGTTGCAGCGCAGGTTTTAATCTCATCACCTGCAGCAATTGACGGGATTGTGCGTGAAGTAAGCGATGTCGCCCGTGCGCTTATGACAAATTTCTGGCCGGGTTTACTTTCACTTAATTTAAAGCCACAACGTGGGCTTAACTGGGATCTCGGCGATGGCCAACAATTAGATTTAATTAGCGTTCGCGTTCCTGCCGCAGAATTTATTTTAGAGTTAACGAAAGTTCATGGCCCAATTGCTATTGCATCTGCTGCACTAGTCGGCAAGCCAGCAATTAGCGATCCTGCAGAATTGAATTTCAGCGAAGTTGAAGTTACAGCGATCTACTCTGCAGGGCCATTGGAGCAAGGGCCGGCAAGTACCGTCGTCGCCTGCGATGGAGATTTGCCCCGCATAGTTCGTATTGGAGCCATTTCAGCAGAGCAAATCACAGCGATCGCACCTGACATTTCCTAGCGTTAAGGCTTAGGCTTGCGCGCATGAGCGCAGATACTTTCTATGGCCCCGATTTCGAACTGTTAAGTAAGCAAGACCCCGATATCGCAGCCGTACTTCTTTCCGAGCTAAAGCGGCAACAGACCAACTTGCAATTAATCGCATCTGAAAACTTCACATCACGCGCAGTTCTAGCCACGCTTGGTTCCACGCTCTCCAATAAATATGCCGAGGGATATCCCGGAAAGCGTTACTACGGCGGCTGCGAAGAAGTAGATAAAGCAGAAGTAATTGCGATTGAACGCGCAAAGGCTTTATTTGGTGCCGAACATGCAAATGTGCAACCGCACTCAGGCGCCAGCGCCAACGTTGCGGTCTATCAGGCATTTACCAAACCAGGAGATACCGTCCTTGCGATGTCACTTGCTCACGGTGGCCACCTAACTCATGGATCACCAGTTAACTTTTCTGGAAAATGGTTTAACGTCGAGTCATATGGCGTCCGCCAAGATAACGAGTTGATTGATTACGACGAACTTCGCGAGATTGCGATTCGCACTAAACCAAAGATGATCTGTTCTGGAGCCACTGCCTACCCATCACTAGTTGACTTTGAAAAGATTCGCGCCATTTGCGATGAAGTCGGCGCAATCATGTGGGTAGATGCCGCTCACTTCATCGGTCTGGTTGCCGGAAAAGCGATTCCTTCACCAGTTCCTTATGCAGATGTTGTCTCATTTACAACGCATAAAGTTTTGCGCGGGCCGCGCGGTGGAATGATCTTGGCAAAGGCCGAGCACGCGGCAGCGATTGATAAGGCGGTCTTTCCGGGAATGCAGGGCGGACCAATAATGTCGGCAGTTGCTGGCAAAGCAGTTGCGCTCGCAGAGTGCGCAACGCCTGCCTATCAAAAGTATGCCAAGGATGTAATCGTTAATGCGCAGACACTGGCTGCTGCCCTCGAAAAAGAGGGTATGCGCGCAGTATCTGGTGGAACCCAAACTCACTTAGCGCTGATGGATATCCGCAGCACAGGAGTTACTGGAAAAGTTGCCGACGAACGTTGTGGCGCAGCGGGAATCGTTATGAATAAGAATTCAATTCCTTACGATCCAGAAAAGCCGGGTATCACCAGCGGTATTCGCGTCGGAACACCGGCAACGACAACTCAAGGAATGGGTGTTCCAGAAATGCAACAGATCGCATCACTTATTGCGCGTGCGGTCAAAACAGATGATGCCAAAGCACACTCTGACATTAAATCTGAAGTGCACGCACTTACTGCGCGCTTTCCGATTTATACCGCTTAAAGGTAAGCGATAGCGCATGCGCGAATATCTAGTAACGCTTCTTCTCGCAGCAGCGCTCTGTTACATCATCACACCACTGGTTAGAAAATGGGCGCTGCACTTTGGCGCAGTTGCCCAGATCAGAAAACGCGATATCCATGTGATCCCAACTCCACGTTGGGGTGGGCTGGCGATGTGGCTAGCCATGACCGCCACCTTTTTAATTGTTGGAAATCTTGAACTTGTTGGAAAATCATTTGGGAGAGATGCTCAAGGAATTTTCCTAGCCGGAACATTCTTGGTCGTGCTCGGAATGCTCGATGATCGCTTTGAATTAGATGCGATTACTAAGTTAGCAGGCCAGGCTTTAGCTGCCGGAATTTTGCTGCTCTATGGAATTCAAATTCTTTGGCTGCCAATCAATGGCGTAACGATGTTGCCGCCAAGCGTTGGCCAACTGCTCACCGTTTTAATTGTGCTCGTAACCATCAACGCCGTTAACTTTATTGATGGGCTAGATGGCTTGGCGGCCGGAATCGTGGCCATCGCTGGCGCCGCCTTCTTCACCTTTGCTTACCTATTGGCAGTTGTCTACGGCTTTAACCGCGCAGGTGCGCCATCGCTAATTACCGCAATTGCAATCGGGGTTTGCTTGGGATTTTTGCCCCACAACTCTCATCCAGCCCGCATCTTTATGGGGGATTCAGGCTCGATGTTCTTAGGTTTAATGCTGGCTGCATCTGCTATTACTTTAACCGGGCAAGTTGATCCAAATGCAATTAGCGAAGAGAAGTTAGGTCCAGCGCTTCTTCCACTTCTACTTCCATTTGCAGTCCTTGCAATCCCGTTAGCTGATCTAACGTTGGCAATTGTGCGACGTATCAGCGCAGGTAAGTCACCATTTTCCTCAGATAAAGAACACCTGCATCATCGGATCATGCGCGCTGGCAATACTCAAATTCGTACCGCAGCGATTATGTATCTTTGGACCGCAACTATTGCCTTCCCAGTAACTGTTTCCGCATTCGCACCGTTGTGGGTATCTGCAGTATTCGCTGGCGCGATGTTGGCATTTACCATCTTCTTTAGCCGTGGAAAATCTAAATCACTTAGAAATGATTCGGTAAATGTCTGAAGATAAATCAAATGAATCGCAACTTCTGCGCGGTGCGGTTAAACCAACTCTAATTGTTGGCTTAATTGCGATCGCTCTCTTTACCGCCTTTCGCGGACTCTCCGGTTTATACGGTGCGTTACTTGCACAATTTATTGTCGCGATTTACTTCGTTGTTCATATCTTGGTTTCACGTTTAACCCGCAACCTTGATCCGATTAGCACAATGGCAATGGCGCTCTTTTCCTATTTCGCCAAACTCTTCTTCCTGGGGCTCTTCTTATGGGCGCTGGCTAAATACACCGATCGCGAGGTAATTGACCGCTTGAGCTTTGGGGTGGCCGCCTGTGCGCTTACCATCGCTTGGCTCGGTGGTGAGATCGCTAGTTACCTCAAACTCAAAACTCATCTACCATTGCCACCCAAAGCTAATTCGTAAGCACGACCCCGGAGGCCCAAGTGAGCAACAGCAGTCAGAACAAGCGCGATGAAAACGCTATGTGGACCATCTTTGGCTATCTTCTCTCCGGCCTGCTCTTCTGGGGCGGGGTTGGCTATGCCGCCGATAAGTGGCTCGGAACCAGTTACCTAACCTTGGCCGGCTTGCTCGTGGGCATGGGCGGGGCCATCTACTTGGTCTGGCTCCGCTTTGGACGCGAATAGCGGTCCCGGCCCGCGTTAAATCACATAATTTGGATTTCACAGGTTGAGCCTTTTGCCCATAAGGTTGCCCCGTTACATGCAATACCCATAACTCGGCTAAGTAAATTGGAGTTCGTGTGCTCGCGTTAGTTCGTTCCGGCGCTGAAGGCGAAGGCTTTGTCCCGCCAAGTACCAAAGACTTCGAACTGCCACCCATTTTTGGCGATAATCCATACACAACTAAACCAATTTTCTTGGTCCTACTCTCTGTTGTACTGATATCAGTTTTCTTTATCGCAGCTTCCCGCAAGGCAGCGATCGTGCCTTCTAAGCTGCAATTTGCGGGCGAGAGCGTTTATGCATTCGTCCGTAATGATCTTGCTAAAGATGTCATCGGCCACGAATTCCTTCGCTTCGTGCCTTACCTCTTCACACTCTTTACATTTATTCTCGTAAATAACTTGTTCGGAATTATTCCGATGCTGCAATTCCCAACGATGTCTCACGTTGGATTTGCCTACGTTCTAGCGCTATTTACCTTCTTCGTTTTCCACTATGTGGGCGTTCGCAAGCACGGGCTATTTAAGTATGTAAAAGACATCATGTTCATGCCAGGTGTTCCAAAGGCTGCATACATTTTGATCACGCCACTTGAAATTCTTACCTTCTTCTTAGTTCGTCCTTTGACGCTCTCATTGCGTCTCTTTGCAAATATGTTTGCGGGCCACTTGTTGTTGCTCGTATTTATCTTGGGTGGAGAACATCTAGCTCAAGGTGCACTTGGTTTGAAGTTGGTTAGCCCATTTGCCTTCGGTATCGGCATCGTGTTGACCTTCTTCGAGTTCATGGTCCAATGTCTACAGGCGTACATCTTTACTCTGTTGACCGCTCTCTACATCGCCGGCGCCCTTGCCGACGAGCACTAACACCTAACGAAAGGCAGTAAAAAAATGGAAGGCACACTCAACCTGGTCGGTTTTGGCCTCGCAGCAATCGGTCCTGGTATTGCAACCGGACTAATCTTCGCCGCATATATCAACGGCGTTGCACGTCAGCCAGAAGCACGTAGCGTTCTACAGCCAATCGCGTTCCTTGGATTCGCGCTCGCTGAAGCTCTCGCACTCTTCGGTCTCGTTCTAGCTTTCGTTCTCTAATTAGCCCAGAAAATAAACTGAACTAATTATGATGAAATTCAATTTTGCCGCTGGGGCAGAGAAAGTGAATCCACTGATTCCGCACACCGCGGAAATCATCGTGGGCGCTGTTGCGTTCTCACTTCTCTTCCTTGTGTTGCGCAGCAAAGTGGTGCCAATGTTTGAAAAGGCATTCACTGCACGCACTGAGGCAATTCAAGGTGGAATGGAGCGCGCTGAAAAGGCGCAGCTCGAAGCGCAACGCGCGCTTTCCCAATACAACGAGCAGCTTTCAAAAGCGCGCGAGGAAGCACAAACTCTTCGTGAAGAAGCTCGCGTACAGGGCGCATCTATCGTTGAAGAACTTCGTGCCAAGGCACAAGAAGAAGCAGCACGTATTACCTCTGCTGCACACGCATCCATTGAAGCCGAGCGCCAACAAGCGATCACATCACTTCGCAATGAAGTTGGTGCAATTGCAGTTGAACTCGCTTCAAAGATTGTCGGGGAATCTTTAGATGACCAGGCTCGTCAATCACGGATCGTTGACCGTTTCTTGGATGATCTAGAGAAGAGCAAGTAAGAAAATGAGAATTCACCTCGGAGGCAGCAGTCGTCAGTCACTTGTGGCTGCACGTGCTGCACTCGATGCTGCAGTCAAGGGCGCAAGCGCGGCATCAGCTTCAGAGTTGTCTTCTCACCTATTCGCAGCCGCTGATCTCTTTGCTGACAACACTTCTGTGCGTCGCGCAATTACAGATCCAGCTCGCGATAAAGCAGCAAAGGCTGCACTTGTTAAAGATCTATTCACAAAGTCAACCGGCGCCTTGGCAGTTTCACTGTTGAGCGAGCTCTCAGGTCTGCGTTGGTCAGCAACAAAGGATCTTGTATACGCAACAGAACAGTTGGCGATTGAGGCGGAAGCATCTGCTGCAAATATCGCTGGCGAACTAGATCGCGTTGAAGATGAACTCTTTGAAACTTCACGTTTAGTGGCCGATAATTTCGAACTCCGCAAGGCGCTCGTAGGCGTCGGTTCTAGTGAGGCCAAGTCAGCGTTAATCGCTGAAGTCCTTGGCAAGAAGGCATCTGCCTCAACTATCAAGATTGCTAGCGCACTTGTTGCCTCCCTTCGTGGTCGCAGCATCGAAGCAGCATTCGCTGATTACCTATTTGGTTTGGCAAACCGCCGCAACCGCTTGATCGCAGTTGTTCGCACGGCAGCAGCTCTAACTGATGCACAGTCAAAGCGACTTGCAACAGTTCTCGAGAAGAACGTCGGTCAACCAATCCGCATTAACGTGCAAATCGACCCAACAATTCTGGGTGGAGTTTCAATCAAGTTCGCAGATGAGTTAGTCGATGGAAGCGTTGTAAACCGCCTGGCAAACGCCGGGCGTGCACTAGTTGGTCAGTCAGCCTAAGTACAAGAAGATTTAAGAAGAAACGAAAAAGGGAGAACGACATGGCAGAGCTCAAGATCCAACCGAATGAAATTCGGGATGCCTTAGCGAATTTCGTTAAGTCATACGATCCAGGCGCCGCAGCTCGCGACGAAGTAGGAACAGTTAGCCAGGCTGGCGATGGCATCGCTCGCGTTGAGGGACTTCCTTCAACAATGGCAAACGAACTCCTGCAGTTCGAGAACGGAACACTAGGTCTGGCACTTAACCTCGATGTGCGCGAGATCGGTGTTGTAATTCTCGGAAGTTACGCCGGAATTGAAGAAGGAACATCAGTACGCGGTACTGGTGAAATTCTTTCGGTACCAGTTGGTGATGGCTTCTTGGGTCGCGTAGTTGATCCACTTGGTCGCCCAATCGATGGCAAGGGTGAAATCAAACCTGATGCTCGCCGCGCACTTGAACTACAGGCTCCCTCTGTAGTTGAGCGCCAGCCAGTAAAGGAACCGCTTGCAACAGGAATTAAAGCAATCGATGCGATGACAGCGATTGGCCGCGGACAGCGCCAGTTGATCATCGGCGATCGTCAGACAGGTAAGACAGCAGTTGCAGTCGACACCATCATCAACCAGCGTGAAAACTGGCTAACTGGCGATAAGAAGAAGCAAGTTAAATGTATCTACGTTGCTATTGGTCAAAAGGGTTCAACGATCGCATCTGTTAAGGGCGCGCTCGAAGAAGCTGGCGCAATGGAGTACACAACAATCGTTGCATCTCCTGCATCAGACCCAGCAGGCTTTAAGTACCTAGCTCCATACACCGGTTCTGCAATTGGTCAGCACTGGATGTACAACGGTGAGCACGTTCTAATTGTTTTTGATGATCTATCGAAGCAAGCTGAGGCTTATCGTTCAGTCTCACTTCTACTTCGTCGCCCACCAGGTCGCGAAGCTTACCCAGGAGATGTTTTCTACTTGCACTCACGTTTGCTAGAACGTTGCGCAAAGCTTTCCGATGAACTCGGCGGCGGTTCAATGACTGGTCTTCCAATCATTGAAACAAAGGGAAATGACGTATCTGCCTTTATTCCTACCAACGTAATTTCTATTACCGATGGTCAGTGCTTCCTTGAAACAGATCTCTTCAACGCCGGCGTTCGCCCAGCGATCAACGTAGGTGTATCTGTTTCTCGCGTTGGTGGTTCTGCACAGACTAAGGCGATGAAGAAGATCGCTGGTCGTTTGCGTCTTGACCTTGCTCAGTTCCGTGAACTAGAAGCCTTCGCGGCTTTCGGTTCCGACCTCGATGCGGCATCAAAGGCTCAGCTTGAGCGCGGTGCACGTATGGTTGAACTTCTAAAACAGGGTCAGTACTCACCATATTCACTCGAGCGTCAGATTGTTTCAATCTGGGCCGGTACTTCAGGAGAACTTGATTCTGTTGCAGTTGCCGATATCCGTCGCTTTGAATCTGAACTTCTCGACTTCATCGGTCGCGAACGTAAAGATATCTTCACCGTAATTTCAGAGACCAAGCAGCTCGAAGATGACACGATTGCAAAGATGAAGTCAGCCGTTGCTGATTTCAAGAAGCAATTCAAGCCATCTGCAGCAGGAATCGTTAACGATGCACCTGCCGAAGCTCTTGATTCAGAAGGCGCTGAAGCGATTACCAAGTTCGTCCCACCGGCGGTGAAGAAGTAACTCATGGGTGCTCAACTTCGCGTTTATCGCCGACGGATGCGATCCGTTAAAGCGACTAAGAAAATTACGAAAGCAATGGAGTTAATCTCTGCTTCTCGTATTGTCAAAGCGCAGCAACGAGTCGCAGCCTCAACTCCTTATGCAAACGAGTTGACCCGTGCCGTATCCGCAGTTGCCACTTACTCTTCAACTAACCACCCATTGACTTCACCATCTGAAAACCCAAAGCGCGCAGCGATTTTAATTATCTCTGCCGATCGCGGTATGGCTGGTGCTTACTCAAACAATGCGATCAAAGAAGGCGAACAACTCGCTGCGATGATCCGTGAACGTGGTCTAGAAGTTTCAAATTACCTCGTTGGACGCAAAGCAGTTAACTATTACAAGTTCCGTAACCGCGATATCTCAGGTTCATGGACTGGTTTTTCTGACAACCCAACATATGAAAACGCTAAAGAAGTTGCGGATTCACTCATCAAGGCCTTCGTTGCAGATTCTGCGACAGATGCCAACGGTGTAGATGAAATCCACATCATCTTTACCGAGTTCAAATCAATGTTGACCCAGAACGCCATGGCAAAGCGTATGTTGCCACTTGAAGTTATTGAAAGTGATGCTCCAGCACCAGTTGGCTTACTTCCGATGTACGAATTCGAACCAAATCCGGCAGAAGTTCTTAACGCACTTCTTCCACGTTATATCGAAGCCCGAATCTTCAACGCGATGTTGCAATCAGCTGCTTCCGAGCATGCTGCACGTCGTCGCGCTATGAAGTCAGCGACTGACAACGCTGATGATTTAATCAAGTCGTTAACCCGACTTGCGAACGCGGCTCGTCAGGCCGAAATTACCCAGGAAATCAGTGAAATTGTGGGCGGCGCAGACGCGTTAGCCTCAGCTAGTGCAGGGAGTGAATGATGTCATCAACAGGTAAAGGCCGCGTTGCCCGAGTTATTGGACCGGTCGTGGATATTGAATTCCCAGCGGATTCAATGCCATCGATCTTTAACGCGCTCCACGTAGAGACCACCATGAGTGGCACTACTCGTACCTTGACCCTAGAAGTTGCACAACACATTGGTGACAACCTTGTGCGCGCGATTTCGATGCAGCCAACAGACGGCATGGTCCGTGGCGCAGAGGTAACAGATACAGGTGCCGCGATCTCAGTTCCTGTCGGTGATGTTACAAAGGGCCACGTGTTCAACACACTCGGCGAATCACTCGATGTTCCAACATCATCACTTGATATTAAAGAGCGTTGGCCAATCCACCGCGATGCACCAGCATTCGATCAACTTGAGTCAAAGACTGAAATGTTCGAGACCGGTATCAAAGTTATCGATCTTCTAACTCCTTATGTAAAGGGTGGAAAGATCGGTCTCTTCGGTGGTGCAGGTGTTGGTAAGACTGTTCTTATCCAGGAAATGATTTATCGCGTAGCGGAAAACTTCGGTGGCGTATCTGTATTTGCCGGCGTTGGAGAACGTACTCGCGAAGGTAACGACTTGTTCCTTGAAATGAC
>Ga0214921_10007213_pt1 | contig 14894 bp, 13 predicted proteins | sample LL1505_MetaG_FD_177992 | JGI IMG/M metagenome (GOLD analysis project Ga0214921, IMG submission 177992) | Freshwater microbial communities from Lake Lanier, Atlanta, Georgia, United States - LL-1505 | ecosystem: Environmental > Aquatic > Freshwater > Lake | place: USA: Georgia | collected... | reverse complement strand
AAAGACCCGGACAGGGCCGGTCAAGCCTTGGACTGGTCAAAACAAAAGCATGACGGTCACCCCGCACCGGGGCTCACGCCATAAAAACCCGCGCGAGCATGCCAACAATCCACCAATTAGCATTATTCCTGTCCGAACACCCTAGACAGTCATAAAACATGACACTATAAGCACTCGTAATGACGACGTGACGCAACGCTTTTTTGGGATCACACCCGTCACCCGCCTGCACCAGCCAGCTGGTCAAGCCGGAATGCCCAGGTAGCTCAGTTGGTAGAGCATGCGACTGAAAATCGCAGTGTCGGCGGTTCGATCCCGTCCCTGGGCACCACTGTTAAAACTCACCCCAACCGTTGAAACTGCTCCCGATCCACCAGTTGCGTGCCAGGATTGAGGCAGGCTGCGGAGCCGGCTTTGATGGCTGTGGCCAGCGCTTGCGCAGGGCTTGCGCCTTGGGTCAATCCATACAGAAAGCCGCCCAGAAAGCTGTCGCCTGCCCCCACCGTGCTTTTGACCGCGATCGGGATCGCGGGGGCGAAAGTGAGACCGGTTTGGTCGGCCAGCAGGGCGCCATTGGGACCGAGGCTGACCAGAACACACGCGATGCGGCCAGTCGCCACCAGTTCGAGTGCTGCCGTTTCAACAGAGGCGCGGTCGGTCAAAGGGTGATGGGTGATCTCGCCCAATTCGCTTTTGGAGAGTTTGAGCAGGTCAATCCGCCCCTCCCGGCAAGAGATGCGCAGGGCCTCGCCCGAACAATCGAGTGCGAACAACAGGCCTTTGGCATGGGCCAATTCGCCCAGATCGAGATAGTGGCGGGCGGGCAACCCGCGCGGCAGGCTGCCGCTGGCAACAAACCAATCGCCCTTGCCGGCCTGCCCCAAAGTCAGCCGGATATGGTCGCCTATGCGGGTGGCTTCTTGGGCAGTGATCATCGGCCCTTCGGCGACAAAGCGCAGCTCTCGTCCGGTCGAGCGCTCGTAAATCACCTCGGACAGACGGGTATCGCCTGCAATGCTGATCGGCTCGCTTTGATTGATGGTGCGTTTGAGCAGGGTTTCGAACAGCGGGCCGGTGGCGCCGCCAGCCAGATAGACCGGCAAAGCCTGCGCGCCCAGAGCCACCAGCACCCGCGCCACATTGATGCCGCCGCCGCCCGCATCGTAGCGCACATCCGTGACGCGGGTTTTCTCTGTGGCCACAACCGTGTCGCATTGCGCCCAGACATCAATGGCCGGATTGGCCGTATAGGTGATGATTGCCGACATATGACCTCCACGCCAAACGCCTATCGGCCTTTACCGTATCAGCGGATCAACCGTCCACAAACGGGAAAAAAGCAGTCTGCCCTTATGTTCAATCCCCGACTTTTGGCTTATGAATCAGTCCATAAAAACAAACTCTCGGAAACACTCAACCAAACGGGTCCATTATGAGCGCACCTTGCATCATCTGCGTCGCAATCACCGGAAGCGTGCCGACGCAAGCCGATAATCCTGCCGTTCCTGTCACCATCAGCGAGCAAATCGAGAGCACCCACGCCTCTTTCGAGGCGGGTGCGTCGATTGCCCATTGCCATGTGCGCGATGATGCGGGCAAGCCGACCTCGGACCCCGAACGCTTCGCCCGCCTCAAAGAGGGACTGGAAAAACATTGCAAGGGCATGATCATCCAGTTTTCGACCGGTGGCCGCTCGGGTGCTGGCCGTGACCGCGGTGGCATGTTGCCCCTGCGCCCCGATATGGCGTCTTTGACGGTCGGCTCCAACAATTTCCCGACCCGCGTCTATGAAAACTCGCCCGATCTGGTCGATTGGCTGTCGTCCGAAATGCTCACCTACAATGTGAAGCCGGAAATCGAGGCTTTCGATCTGTCCCACATCGTCCATGCCGCCAAAATGGCCAAGGATGGCCGTCTCAAAGGGCCGCTTTATGTGCAATTCGTGATGGGCGTCAAAAATGCGATGCCTGCCGACGAGCGGATTTTCGATTTCTACATCGAGACGCTCAAGCGCTTCGCCCCCGATGCGCAATGGTGTGGCGCGGGGATCGGCCCCGACCAGATCCGCGTCAATGAATGGTCGATTGCCAAAGGCGGCCATACCCGCACCGGCCTCGAAGACAATATCAAGCTGGACCGCACCACTCTGGCCCCTTCCAATGCCGCTTTGGTCAAGCGCACGGTGGATGTCTGCCAGCGTTACAACCGTCCGGTGGCGACATGGCAGCAAGCCCGCGACATTCTGGGCCTGCCGCTGCAAACGGCTTGATGATCACGAGAGGCGGCAGGGTGTCCCCTGCCGTTTTGGCTTAGTAGCTGATCTCGGAGACTTCGCGCAGCTCGTCCGGCGTGGTGGTGCGGAAGCCGAAAAATTCCAGATAGGCCGGAATCTGCTCGAACAACATGTCGGTGCCGACCTGATAGGCACAGCCGCGCGCACGCGCCGCTTCCAGAAACGGCGTGATCTCCTGCTTCATCACCACCTCGCCGACAAAGCTCGATGGGGCGATGCGGCTGACATCCATGGGCAGCGGATCGCCCTCTTTCATGCCGAGCGGTGTGGCATTGACCACCACATCGAAACCGGCGGGATCATTGACGCCGACGCCGACCACCAGTTGCGGATAATGGGTTTTCAGCCGATCCGCCAAACCGTGCATGATCGGCGCATAGGAGTCATAGAGGCTCAACTCCGCCACGCCCGCTTTGGCCAGCGAGGCGGCAATGGCCGAACCGACCCCGCCGCAACCCGCCACAAACACCGTGGCCCCTTGCAGCACGCGGCCCTTGCGCAGGATGCCGCGCACAAAGCCCTCGCCGTCGAACATATCGCCGACAAGCTTGCCTTCGCTATTCAGGCGCACTGCATTGCACGAGCCCGCCACTTTGGCGGTCGTCATCACCTCGTCGAGCAAAGCAATGGTGGTGACCTTGTGCGGCATGGTGATCAGCGCGCCGTGGATATTGGACAGGCGGAACACCAGCGGCAGAAACCGGTTGTAATCCTCGGCCTTGCAGCCCATCGGCACAACCACGGCATTGATATTGTGCTTGTTGAAATAGGGATTGTAGATCATCGGCGCGCGGAAAGATTCTGTCGGATAGCCAAGATGCGCAATCAGTTTTGTGGTGCCCGAAATCATGGGACTTCTCCGGCCAAAGACACAAAAAATGTGACGTCCCCGGCAAGGGGACGCCACACCGGATCATAAAAGGGATTAACCGCCGTAACCGAACAGGCGCGGCACGAACAGCACCACATCCGGCACAAAAATCATGATCAACAAAGCCACCACCAACACACCGATGAAGGACCAGATTTCGCTGATCATTTCCTTCAGTGAAATGCCGGTAATGGCATTGACCACAAACAACAGCACCCCGTAAGGCGGTGTAATCAGCCCGATCATGCAGTTGACCACGGCCACCACGCCGAAATGCACCATATCAATGCCCAAAGCACGGCAAGTCGGCACAAACAGCGGGATGATCACAAGAATAATCGTGGTGGCATCGATCAGACAGCCGAGGATCAGGAACAGGACATTGACCGCCAACAGGAACATCAATGGCGAGACATCAAGCCCCTTCATCGTGTTGGAGACCAGGGCCGGAATGTTCTCGCTGGCCACGATATAGTTGAAAATCAGCGCACCGCCGATCACCAACCCCACCGAAGCGGTTGCCCGCGAGCTTTCCGCCAGAATCCCGTAGAGAGTCTTTAACGAAATCGCCCGATAGAAGAACGTCGCCAACAGCAAGGCATAGGCCGCAGCAATCGCTGCCGCCTCGGTCGGTGTGGTTGCCCCGCCATAAATCCCGAACAACAAAAGCACCGGCATCATCAGCGCCGGAAAAGCCCGTTTGGTCAGGTTCGGCAATTCCGACAAAGGCACGGAATCTTCAATGGGAAAACCCCGCTGCGTGGCAATCCGGTAATTCAGCACCATCAGCACGATACCCATCAGGATACCGGGCAAAATACCGCCCAAAAACAGATAGCCGATCGAGGTGTCGGACACCAAAGCATACATGACCATCGGAATGGATGGCGGGATGATCGGGCCGATGGTTGAGGCGGCCGCGGTAATCGCTGCCGCATAACCGGGGGAGTAGCGGTTGTCTTTCACCATCATGCCGATGATGATTTTGCCAAGCCCGACCGCATCGGCCACAGCCGAACCGGACATGCCCGCAAAGATCATGTTCGAGACCACGTTCACATAGCCCAGACCGCCACGGAAACGCCCGACCAGTGCCACGCAGAATTGCAGCAGACGGTCGGAAATCGTGCCCGCATTCATGATATTGGCCGCAACGATAAACAGCGGGACCGCCAAAATCAGAAAGCTGTCATAAAGCCCCTGAATGATCTGCTCGGCAGCCAGACCGAGATCTTGCCCCTTCACCGCCAGATAGACGACCGCCGAAACAATCATGGACAGTGCCAGCGGTGCACCGATGGCCGCCAGAATAAACAGGGCGACCACGCAGGATGTAAAAGCCAGTGTCATTGTTTCGCCTCCCCTTCGAGATCATGGGGAGAGACGCCGTTGATCAACTTCCAGGCGCGCACGGCGTAGTGGATGATGATGGCGACAGCAAAAATGCCGTAAACGCTGAAAACAATATCAAGGCGAATACCCAACGTATTGCTGGATTTGATCTTGTAGAAGGTGATGTAATCAAACGTTGCAGGCAAAGCCGCCAAAAACCCGAGGGAAATGGCCAGAGCCGACACCAGAGCCAGCAGGCGTTGCACCGGCAGGGAGCAAATCCCGTAGATCAGATCGAATTTCACCTGATCGCGTTCCTCGAGCAAAAAGGCCGAGCCGAGAAACACCACCCAGAGCCATGTCGTCAGACAGGCTTCGGTGGTCCAGATCACTGAAATATTCAGGACATAGCGGCTGATAATCTGGAGCATGAAGGATAAAAACATGGCGGCGAGAAGAAACGCCGCCACATTTTCAACCCTTGCCCGCAACCATTGGACAAAAGCGGTCATAACAGGTCCGATCACTGAATGGCGTTGATCTTGTCGATCATGCCTGCAGGCCAGTCTTTGGCGAATTTGGAGTCGAGATAGGCCTTCTGGACCGTCTTGCGGAAGGCTTCGACATCAGGCGTATAGACCTTCAGGCCCTGCGATTTGAAGAACTCTTCGAGATCCTTTTCCAGCTTCAACTGACGCTGGCGGCCCAATTCCGCAGCGTCATCGGCCGCCTTTTGCAAGGTCTTCTGCTGGTCCGGGGTCATCTTGTCCCACACCTTCTTGCTGAAGGCGATGAAGTTCATGTCGACCAGGTGGCTGGTGAGCACGATCTGCTGGGTGACTTCGTAGAATTTGGAGTCGCGGTTGGTCGGCAGCGGATTGTCCTGCCCGTCGATCGCGCCCGACTGCAAGGCCGTGTAGACTTCGGTAAAGGCGACAGGCAGCGGATTGGCGCCCAAAGCGGTGCCGAGGAACAACCAGGCTTCGGTGCCCGGCATGCGCAGCTTGATGCCGGACAGATCGGCCGGTGTCTTGATTTCCTTGGTGCCGCGCAAGTTGAGCTGGCGGCGGCCCAGATACATCACCGACAACAGTTTCACGCCCAGCTTGTCTTCGGTGGCCTTGTAGAGGTCTTTCACCACATCGGAAGCAAACACCTTCTTCTGGTGTTCGGCATCACGCAGCAGATAACCGGCAGTGAAAATCGACCAAGCCGGAATCAGCGTTGCCAATTCCTGAGCCGAGGTGATTGACATATCGAGATTGCCGCGCGCAATGGCTTCCAGCTCGGTGCCCTGCTTGAACAGCGTGGCATTGTAATGGGGCTGATAGGTGGCAAAACCCTTGATGGCGGGGGCAAATATTTCTTCAAGCGCGACAGCGCGCATGTCGGTCGGGGTCATCGGCGCGGACATGCGCACGGTGACAGCCTGTGCCTGTGCGGGTGCGAGACCGGCCGTGAGTGCAATACCGCCGAGAACGGATGTCTGCAGCAAAGCGCGGCGATTGAATGTGGTTGTCATGCTTGATCCTCCAAATGATCATTATGCCGTGATTGGTTTATTCGTCTTTCGACGTATCAATCCTTGGAATTGTTTCATCACATTTACCCCCCACAAATCAATGGTTGGGGAGGCATTTTCTGAAAATTTCCTTGCTTCAAGGCCACTATTTTTCGTCATAACCGCTTTCAAACGCCATAATCCTGTCCAGAGTTGCACTATCGGGGGTCTGGCGGGTCTGCTAGGCTGCCATTTCGATTGGTTCTTTACTGTTCAACGGTGTGCTCGCATGTCCCAGTCCCTGCCCTCTTTCGACCCGCGCACAGCCTTTTCGCTCGAAGGCCAAACCGCCATAGTCACCGGCGGCGGGCATGGCATCGGCTCGGCCATTGCCGATGCGCTGGCGCGTTCGGGCGCCGCTGTTGCCCTGTTCGACAAGAACCTGCCTGCCGCCCGGGCAGTGGCTGGCAGGTTGCAAGAGGCAGGCTTATCGGCCAGCGCCTATCAGGTCGATGTCACCGACGAAGCGAGCATCATCGAAGCGATGGACGAGGTGGTCGGCCATTCGGGCCGGCTCGATTGCCTGATCAACAATGCGGGGCTGGCAATCCGCCGCCCGAGTATCGAGCTTGACTTGAAGGATTGGGACGCCGTGCTGGCGGTCAATCTGACAGGCGTATTTTTATGCGCCCGTCATGCGGCCCGTCACATGCTGGCGCGCAAAAGCGGGGTGATCATCAACACCGCGTCCATCATGGGCCTGTCGGGCGGCGGGCTGTATCCGAATATTTCCTATCAATCGACCAAGGGCGCGGTGGTCAATCTGACCCGCTCGCTGGCGGTGGAATGGGCTTCTGACGGCATCCGCGTCAACGCGATTGCGCCGACATGGGTCCGCACCGATTTCATCAAGCCTTTGACCGAAAACCCCGAATTGCTGGCCCGTATGCAGGCCATGACACCGATGGGCAAAATCGCCGAGGTCAGCGATATTGTCGGCGGCGTGGTCTATCTGGCAAGCCCCGCCGCAAGCATGGTCACAGGGCATGTGCTGGCGATCGACGGCGGCTTTCTGGCGCAATAGGCCGATCAATCCTTGTAATAGGCTTCGACCGTGCCTTTGAGCTTGACGGTCATCGGATTGCCGCGCCGGTCCTTGGCATTGCCAGCGACCAGCCGCACCCAGCCTTCCGAGATGCAATATTCTTCGACATTGGTTTTCTCGATGCCGTTGAAGCGAATACCCACCTCGCGCTGCAAAATCTCGCCGTTGAAAAACGGGCTGTTCTGGTCTGTGCTCAAGCGGTCGGGAAGCTGTTCGGTCATGATTGTGCCTTCAAGGATTCGTCGGATGATGAGTTCTAACCAGCAAAGCGGCAAAAGCCAATCGGAACAGGTTTTACGCCCCTTGCGGCGCGGGTTTCGAGACGGGCCGCAGCACGGCAAAGAAGGTCACACCCGCCAGCAGATAGGCCAAGCCACTCACCGTCAGCACGCTGTCCAACCCGAACGAGGTGGAAATGACGGGCACCAGCGCGGCCCCGATCACCGAGAAACAGCCATTGATCCCCCATGCCCAGATAAACATCTGCTCCTTGCCCAACTGTCCCAGACTGGTCATGGCCACCGGCATCGGAAAGCCCATCAAAAAGGCCGGAGGCAGGATCAGTGCGAAACAGCACAGCAGGCGGGTGAAATAATCCTGCGTGCCGATCGCGTTGAGCACCCAATCCAGCCCCGTGGCATAGGCAATCAAAATTCCTGCCAGGGCGACAAACAGCACCGGCATCAAGCGGCGCGCTTGCGGCAAGATCCGCTCGGACACCAGACTGCCGATCCCTGAAAAAAGCAGCATGCCGGTGATCAGCACCGAGGCCGAAATGGTCGCGCTGCCCAGCGCCATCACGAAATGGGCAATCAGCGAGACTTCGACCATGATATAGCCCAAGCCCAGACAGGCGAAATAGACCACCGTCTGCATCTTGCCCGGATAGCGGACAAAGATGGTGCGCCAGCCGAACACCACCGGCAGCAACACCAGTGAAAAGGCCGCGATACAGGCAAAGCCCAGCGTCACCCAGATCAGCAGATAGCCCCATTCATCCTGCAAGATCTCGATGCGGTCGAGCACATTGGCCAGATCGGCGGTCTTGATATAGGCGGCAAAATAGGGATGCGCATTGGTCAGCAAGCTCGTGTCGAACACATAATCTCGGGCAATCGCCGCCCAAGTGCCATTCACATGCGCCTGCCATGCCAGACGCGCCAGACGGGTCGACGGCAGGCCGATATCGGCCACCTCTTCGGGCGCAGGCTCGATTGCCGTGTCCAGCCCGTCGGATGCCGGTGCGCCAGAGCCGAAAATCTGGTTGCGGTAATCTTCAAGCAATTTGGCCTGATCGGGGTCTTGATAGCCATAGCCAGGCGAATAGATTTCATCGAACGACAACAGCCCGTTATGCTTGCGCAACAAGGCCGTTTCCGCATCCGAGAACCCGTCGCGCTTGTATAAAACCGTTGTGGTCGACAGATAGCTCGACACCACAAAGAAATGCTTGGCGATATCGGGCCCGCTGACCTCGCGTGCCGCTGCCACCATCGTGGCATAGAGCTTGAGCACCGATTTGGGCGGTTCTTCTTTGTTCCAGATGGTGACCGAGAGCAGGCCGTCGGGCTTCAAGGCCCGCATGTAATGGCCCATCGCTTCGCGGGTATAGGAGAATTTTTCGACAATCGCGAAACCGCCGGGGCTCGACAGGCCCGCCGAATCCGCCAGCGACAGATCGACCACATCGAAGCGGTTTCTCACCCCCGCCAGATAGAGGCGGCCGTCATAATCTATCACCTTCACATTGGGGCGGTTGAGAATATCACCGGTGAAATCGCGCAGCACCTTGTTGTGGCGGAATACATCCAGCACGCCCCTGTCGCTCTCGGCCACGGTGACAGTGGTGGAACCGGACGCCAGAGCCAGCGCGGTCGACAGGCCACCGCCGAATTGCACCACAAAGGCATCGGCCTTGGGCTTGAGCAGATAGGGATAGACCATCGGCAGATATTGGTAATAGGCGGTTTCATCGGCGGGCAATTGCCGGATGATGCCGCCCGGTCCCTCGCTGTCCTGATAGAGACCGAGATAGGCGTTTTCAGGCATTTTCGGCAGGTTGAAACCAGCATTGTCCGACAGGCCGGGCGCAAAATGCAGATAGGAGCTCGAATAGACTTCCAGAAGCCCGAACGGCGACTGGTGCATCAGCACGCGCTGGCTGTCGGGGAATTTGCGGGCATAGCTGACGCCCTTATAGTCGGAAATCGCAATTTTGGCGATCGGGAACAGCTGCGGCAGCACCAGATGCGCCGCCAGACTGGCACCGGTCAACACCACCATCGCCAGCATGTGGCGGCGCTCACCCAGCGCATCGAACCAGAACAGCGCGCCCGCCAGCCACAACAGCAGCGGCATCACCATCAGATCCTGCGGGGTCAGCACATACATCGAGGCCAGCAGCAACAGCCCGCCGATGCCGGAGCCGACCAGATCGGCGAAATAGACGCGGTTGAAAATGGTTTGCGCCTGCTGGAATACCACCCCCAGAAACAGCGCGCCCGACAGAAACGGCACCAGATAGAGTGCCATATTCAAAGCCAGCCGCCATTTTTGCGCGGGATCGGAAATCAGAAAGATCGCATTGAACGGAAATTGCTGCACCAGCAGGTTGCAGGCGACCGTCAACGGACAGAACAGAAACAGCGACAGCGACGACATCAGCCGCCAATGGGTTTTGAACCAGCCGTCGGCAATGCACATCACCGCACTGACCAGCCCGAAACCGAGCATGGCAAGGCTGATGACCAGCGAGCCAAAATGCGCCCAGCTGCCCACCGAGAAAATCCGCATCACGGTGATTTGCAAGGCAATCAGCGCACCGGCAATCAGCGCGGTGGCCAGATAGATGCCGATGGAGCGACGTTGCGCGCCATGGCCCAGCCCCATCGCGTCAAGAAACGGGGAGGTCACTGATTGTGCGTTCCCTTGATGGTGCCGCCCTCAAGCTTGGTAAAGGGCACGAAAGGCACGATCCGGCCACCGTAAATATCGCTGCGGGTGGCGCGCACCACGCCGTCGGAGCCTTCTTCCTTCACCACTTTCAGCACGCGCTGCGCACCGGGCGGGCCCACCGGAATCACCATGATACCGCCCACTTTCAACTGCTTGAGCAAGGGCGGCGGAATATGGTCGATCCCGCAGGTCACGATGATCTTGTCGAACGGTCCGGCCTCTTCCCAGCCGTAATAGCCATCGGCATGGCGGCTCCGAATCGCCTTGAACTCGCTATATCCCTCGCCGATCAACTGGTCGTAGATGCCGCGGGTGCGCTCGGCCAGCGGCTGGATGATCTCGATGGTGAAGACCTGATCGGTCAGATAGGACAGATAGGCCGACTGGTAGCCCGACCCCGTCCCGATTTCGAGGATCTTGTCGCCCGGCTTCACATCAATCGAGGTGGTCATGCGCGAGACAATATGCGGGCCGGAAATGGTCACCCCGTAACCGATATCGAGAAAAGCATGCTCGTAAGCCCGCGGCAGATTGCGCGGCAGCACGAAATGCTCGCGCGGGGTCATCAGAAACGCGGTCTTGTTGCGCTCGTCCAGCACGTCCTTGTTGGCAACGATGGCCTGATAACGCTCCCAGCGCTTGCGCAGATATTCGGGCGATTCACCGCGGTTTTTCTGGGCCCACTGGATAAATTCCTCGCCATTACCCGTCGGCGGCTTCATCTGCGGGGTCCATGGCGAGCCCACCGCAGCCTGTGCCGTATCGTTCAGAATGGAGCCCGTCAGGGCAGCCGCCGCCAGGCCCGATGACATATGGAGGAAATCACGTCTGTTCATGGCATCGGGCTCTCTTGTGGAATGGGCGCAAAATGCGTTCTTTCAAGGGTTATGCTGGTTAACAATAGGCAGATCAAGCCCCATAAAGGTTACAAATGCCGTTGTTCCCCATTAAAACGGCAGAACAATCCGCCCCAAAATCTGCGCCAACGGATCATCGACCCAAGCTTGTGAAACGAAATCATCATGCACGGCTTTTGTGGCATCGATAAAACAGACCGTGCCTTTGGTCAGCCGGACAGGCCACGCCGGAAATCTCAAAGCTTTGCGGGTGAGATAGGCCTTCAAAGCCAGATTTTCAGCCTTGGAGGCCGCACTATAGGCACTGGCGAAAAACACCCGCTTGTGGTGTTCGGTGATCCAGTCGGCAAAGCGTTCGCCTTCGCCGAACAGCGCATCGAGCAGGACCACGCCCTTGATCCTCTGGGTTGCCCCGCCCTGTTCCAGAGAAAAGATCGTCGGATAATAGCCGCCGCTATAGGCGACAATGACAATCGGTAACGCTGCCAAGGCCTTTTCGGGATGTCCCGTCTGTTTGGCCAGATGGTGTTCGGCTTCCGCGATATAGCGGGCAAAGAAATCCGGCGTCCAGAAATGCCCCGCACTGGAATCGTTCACATTGACCGCCAGTTGCGGGGCAATCAAGGCTCCGTTCAACTTCGAGGCATCGAGCTGCACCGGCACCCGCTGGCGTTTGATCACATCCGGCTCCAGCCTCGCCCGGTTGCCGTGGAAAAACACCACCAGACAGGCCGGTTTACGCGGATTGAAGGCTTTGGGCACATGCAACAGGCTGCGCTTGTCGGAATAGGTCGAGGCCTGCGTATTAAAGCCCCCGCGCGATGACGTATGCCCCCACTGCCCGTGCTGGCGGCTGTCGAGAAACGGCGTAGAACCACCCGGCATCATGCCGTCATAGGGAAAGGCCGAATGCCGCATCGCCACCAGCCGCGTCCGCTGCGGCTCGGCGCACAGCCCGTCCAAGGACAAAATCGCCCCCGCAAATCCACTCAGACACGCCCGCCGCGTTATCATGCAATCCACCAACCGATCGGAATTCGGGCATTATGATAGCCTAAAAGCCTGTTCAATGAATTGAATTCATTATTTTTTGGCTGACACCAATGTATGAAAGATAACTTCCCTGATCGTGCTCAGCCTGAATGGGTCGAAAAATTCAAGGTCGTCAAAGTCAACCGCGGAAGGCCGCTGGCTGTCCAAAAAAGTCTTGCAGACACTTCGGCTTGAACCCGAGGTCATCGACTATGTCAAGGATGGCGACCCGAAAAACTGGCTGACCCGCATCAACACCACATTGTCGCAACTGGCTCGTGGCGAGACGGTTTTGACTGCGAAACCCAACCGAAAAACAAAAAAGCCGCCTGAAAGGGCGGCCTTCATATCATACCGGATTTTAAATGGTCGGAGCGAGAGGATTCGAACCTCCGACCCCTAGTCCCCCAGACTAGTGCGCTAACCGGGCTGCGCTACGCTCCGCCGAGGCGGGTTATAGAGGGGTGCGGGCGCATGTGCAACTGGTCTTCGTCGGGTTTTTGCGCGGGGGGTCCTATTTTTACTCCAAAACCCTGCACCCCGAGCTGTGTGTCGCGGGGATTACTCCGCGTCGGGTCGTTCCATCCAGCGGATGACCGGCATCAGCGGCAGGATCCAGCCCATGCCCGCGACAAGATAGAACAGGTTCTGCCAGATTTTGTCGGCCTCCTGCAATCTCCCCTGCGCCAGCGACATCGCGGCCAGCGAATAGACGACCACCGTCAACAAAATGGTGAAGGCTCCGATCAGTTTTCTTTGACGCCGACGCATCGTATTTTTTCCTGCTGGTCAATCATGGGGTTGCTCTATCGCAGATTTCGTAAAGGGCGCATAGTCCAATCAAAGATGGCTGGCAAAACCGGCTCGCGGGTGATTGGCAAATGCCAGCGAAAGCACTATGTCCCCCTTATATACTGAATAAAGCTCGCCCCACCGGTGAACAAAAGGACGATTGATCATGGCACGCGGCAAACTGCCCTCAACCAGACGTCAAAATTCCGGCTCCAATGGCAAGGCACACAATGCATCGGATCAGCCCGCCAAAGGCATGTCGGCGGAATCCAGACAAATGGTCCGGCTATGGCTGCATATGCTCGCCGGATTGGTGTTTGCCATGGTGATTGTCGGCGGCGCGACGCGGATGACCGGATCGGGCCTGTCGATTACCGAATGGCGGCCCTTGATGGGGGCCTTCCCGCCGCTCAACGAGCAGGATTGGTGGAAGGAATTCATGAAATACCAGTCCATCCCGCAATACCAGATTTTGAATTACGATATCAGCCTCGAGGAATTCAAAACGCTGTATTGGTGGGAATGGGGGCACCGGCAGTTGGGCCGCTTTGTCGGCGTCGTCTTCGGGCTGGGCTTTCTGTTTCTGGTCATTCGCCGCCATTTGCGCGGCATGCACATTGTTTATGCGGCCTTGCTGGGCTGTCTGGGCGGCACGCAGGCCTTTGTCGGCTGGATCATGGTGGCATCGGGCATGAAGCCCGGAATGACGGCGGTGGAACCAATCCGGTTAATGGCCCATTTGGTTCTAGCAGCCTGTATTTTTGCACTGCTGCTGATCTATGCCATCAAGCTCAAGCCGCGCGTCGAGCGCATCAGACCCGGCTTTGTCTGGGCCGGATGGGGGCTGTTGCTCGGCATGATGCTGCAAATCGCCTTCGGGGCGCTGGTGGCGGGCAACCATGCCGGTTTGATTTATAACACTTGGCCCTTGATGGGCGAGCATTTCCTGCCCGACAGCCTGTTCTATCCCTTGCGCGCCATCGGCATGGAAGCCCTGTTTGACGATGTTACGCTGGTGCAGTTCAACCACCGTTTCTGGGCCTATGTGCTGTTGGCGCTGACGCTGTGGCACGCCTGGGCGGTCAGTCGCGCCCACAAGGGTACGTCGGCCAACCGCCGCGCCAATGCGCTTGTCTGGATGCTGTCAGCCCAAGCCGGCATAGGGATCGCCACACTGGTCATGGCCGCCCCGATGTGGCTGGCGCTGATCCATCAGGGCTTTGCCATACTGGTGCTGGCGATGTTCGCCGTCCATGCCGCCGCAGGACAGATGGAACGGGCCGAGCCCGCGCCTGCACCCGCAGGCAAGCGCAAACGCTCATAAAAAAAGCCGGTCTGAATGATCAGACCGGCCCGATTGGTTTGATTGGCCTGCGCTTACTCGGCAGCCAGAGCTTCATCAAGATCATTGATGATATCGGCAACATCCTCGATGCCGATCGACAGACGCACCACTTCCGGCCCCGCGCCGGCCTGACGGCGTTGCTCGTCGGTCAACTGGCGATGGGTGGTCGAAGCCGGATGGATGACCAGCGAGCGGGTATCGCCGATATTGGCCAGATGGGAGAACAGTTTCAGGTTCGATACCAGCTTGACGCCCGCCTCGTAACCGCCCTTCAACCCGAAGGTGAACACCGCACCCGCGCCTTTTGGGCTGTAGCGTTTGGCCAGATCAAAATATTTATCGCCTTCCAGCCCCGAATAGCTGACCCAATCCACCGCAGAATGGGCCTGCAAATGTCTGGCCACCTGCAAGGCATTGTCGCAATGGCGCTGCATGCGCAGCGGCAGGGTTTCAATGCCCGTCAACAGCATGAAGGCGTTGAACGGCGACAGTGCCGGACCGAGATCGCGCAGGCCCAACACGCGGCAGGCAATGGCAAAGCCGAAATTGCCAAAAGTTTCGCCCAGAACCATGCCGCCATATTCGGGACGCGGCTCCGACAGCATCGGATATCGGCCGGATTTGATAAAATCGAACCGCCCGCCATCGACAATCAACCCGCCGATCGAATTGCCGTGCCCGCCTAGAAACTTGGTGGCCGAATGGACGATGATATCGGCCCCGTGCTCGAACGGACGGATCAGGTAAGGCGTCGCCATCGTATTGTCGACGATCAGCGGAATGCCTGCCTTGTGGGCAATCGCGGCAATGC
>Ga0214921_10007212_pt1 | contig 14895 bp, 11 predicted proteins | sample LL1505_MetaG_FD_177992 | JGI IMG/M metagenome (GOLD analysis project Ga0214921, IMG submission 177992) | Freshwater microbial communities from Lake Lanier, Atlanta, Georgia, United States - LL-1505 | ecosystem: Environmental > Aquatic > Freshwater > Lake | place: USA: Georgia | collected... | reverse complement strand
GCGAGCAACTCGTCAGCCAACAGTGCGAACCCACCGCCCTGTAGAAGGCCATCGGCGCCGGCTGGATTGATGGACTTGGTGGCGAAGAGCCCCAAGAGGACCATGCCGATCACTCCACCAACGCCGTGAACGCCTAGGACGTCAAGCGAGTCGTCAATGCCGAGCTTGAACTTCATTCGAACGGCCTTCGCGCAGGCCAGTCCAGCGATCAGTCCGATAATCAACGCGGCGTAGGGCTGCACGAAACCGGCGCACGGCGTGATGGCGACCATCCCAGCCACACCACCCGATGCGGCCCCCAGCGTTGTGGCGTAGTGCTCGGTCGTCCGCTCGTAGATGAGCCAGCCGATGAGTCCGGCCGCGGCTGCGAGCTGGGTGTTGAGTACCGCTGAAACGGCAACGTCGTTCATCGCGAGAGAAGATCCCCCGTTGAATCCCAGCCAGCCAAACCACAAAATGCCGAGGCCCAGAAGACTGAGGGGAACGGAGTGCGGTGTCATGGAGTCACGGGGCCACCCCTTGCGTGGGCCGAGTACCAAGACGACAGCGAGCGTCGAGAATCCCGAGTTGATTTCAACAACCGTGCCACCGGCAAAGTCCAATACTCCTCGTTGGGCCAGCCAACCATTCGGGCTAAAGACCCAGTGGGCGAGCGGGGCGTAGACGGCCACAGTCCAGGCGGCAATCAGGATGACAAAGGAGGAGAACTTGATGCGGTCCGTCGTACCACCACTAATCAGAGCGGCCGTGATGATGGCAAACATCATCTGATACAGCAAGACCGAGAGTGATGATGCGTGAACGCCCGAGAGACCGGGAAGAGACGAAGGGATATGGGCCAGTCCCGCCAGAGAGAAGTCACCGAGCAGCCCACCACCAACGTCGTTCCCAAAGGCAAGCGATCCGGCGATAGCGACCCAGAGGACAGTGACGACCGCCATTGCGGCGAGACTGTTCATCATTATTGCGAGAACGTTCTTACTGCGGACCATTCCGCCATAGAACAGTGCGAGTCCGGGGGTCATAAAGAGGACGAGTGCGGCGCTGAGAATGACCCAGAGCGTGTCAGTTGTATTCATGTCCATCACTCCTAAATCGCGTCAGAGCCGCGCTCATCGGTGCGAACTCGGACGACCGTTTCAAGAGGGGAGACCCAAATTTTTCCATCACCGATGGAACCGGTAGATGCACTGGCAACGAGGGCGTTAACAATTTCATCAACTTGATTCGCGTTCGTAATGATCTCGAGCTTCAACTTGGGAACAAAATCGATCTCGTACTCGGCGCCGCGGTACACCTCAGTGTGTCCACGTTGGCGGCCAAAGCCGTGCACTTCGGTAACGGTCAATCCGTCTACGCCAACAGTCTTTAGCCCAGCCTTAACGTCATCAATCTTGAATGGCTTGATGATTGCTGTAATTAATTTGAGTTCCATGGTTCGCTCAGCCCCTAACAATTGCCTCCAAAGATAGGGCAAGTTTGAAGCCGGTAGCCTCATTCATCATGAATAAGCCACGAATTTCGCTCGCGTGGCTTCCGTGGCGAGTACTCCTCGTCATTGCTGTCGCCCTCAAGGTTCGACTCTCGTGGTGGAGCAGTAGCCCCGGCGCCGCCTACTTTCCAGACTCCATGTGCTACTGGCCTGTTCGGCCGGATAACCCTTGCAGGAGCGGCCACTCGTACACCGTGCAATACATCTGGGACTTTCTCACCAATCACCACATGTCCGAGCATCGGGTGCTGATTGTGCAGCTCATCTTGGGTCTGGTCAGTAGCGTCCTCGTCTTCGCCACCTTGCGCTTGTTGACGCGACCCAACATTGCACTGGTCCTGGCGATGGTTTTCGCAGCGATTCCCCAACTTGTCTTTATGGAGCGAGCGATTCTGACTGAGTCCATCGAACTGGTGCTCGTTACTTTTGGAACATTTGCCGTAGTGGTGACAATGAAAGTGCGCAAACCATGGGCGCAAGCCTTGATGCTTTCTCTTGTAGCAGTGACGTACGGCCTCGCTGTGGCAGTGCATGCGGCAAGTCTGATTGCGCTCGGCATGTCCCTCGTGGTGGCCTGTGGCGCGGTAGTGCTCCGGGGGCGCTGGAAGCTGCGAGATTCTTGGCGTAGCTGGGCTCCCCGTCTGGCACTGATGGCCGCCCTTCCGGTACTTTTCGTGGCGCCCAGTGTTCCGGTATTCAACGTCCACGAGCGTGTGTACGGAGTCTTGAGCTTCAACCCGATTGCCAATGCGACATTGGTTTATCGCTGGTCGCCCATCATTTCGTGTGACCGAGATCCTCAAACGACCCAACTCACTCAAGCCACAGTTAAGAGGGCGTGTCGCAACCAAGAGTTCTTCCCCGTTCCCGGCTTAAATCTGGCCCCCGTGTTTAGCGAGGAAATGCAACTGCTCCTTGGGCAACACAAAGAGCAACTCGGTCTTTCGTCGAATGAACTCGGATCAATCGCAATGAAAGCCATCGTGGAACATCCTGTAATCGTCGTGAGGGAAATGAGTCGCTCGATCGTTTGGCAAATTGCCAGGCAGCGACAGTTCGACCAATTCGAACCGGCCGTTTCATGGATTAATGGAGCGGTAGATCGCGACAAGGCCTACCCAAACTGGCGCCAGTGGTTTGGACCCAACGACCCAACGGTCAGTTCGCCATTCCCGAACGCACTCCTACGTGTTTCTGAAGAGAACATCATGTTGCCCAACCATCTGTTGTGGATCGGCATGCTGGCTGCGGGCGGTCGTCTGCTCGTGAGCCGCTTGACGCAGCGACGTTCCTTCCGTGGGTGGCGAATCAAGCCCTTCAGTCGTCGGGAGCTGGTCGTATTGACGTTGGCGCTGGCGCAGATCTTGGGGCTCGCGACTGCGGTGGCCTATTCGTCGGCTCCCGATCCTCGGTACTGGCTTCCGTTGATCCCCACGATGTTTGTACTGATTACCCTGGGCATCATTGAGGTAGTTCCTGATGGGCCCAAAAGCAGGAACGAAACAGAAAGACTCGATTTCTAGTACGGCCGTGAATCCCGGTGGACAATTCGGCCCGGACCTGATCGTTGGTGGCACGGCACTGACCCCAGTATGGCCCTTCTTTCCTACGCCACTCGATGGTGGCGCTTTGAATGCTTTGGCCCAAAAAGCCCTAAACGAAGGCGAATAACGACATTTCTGTGGGCCGCAATTGGCGGGGCCACAATGAAGTCGTACTGCCCCCTCGAAGACGACCTTCATTCGCTATCTTTACGCCATGAAGAAAAACTCGGTTGTTGCAATATTTCTCACGGCCACCTTGATGGTCATGGGTCTGGCGCGAACGCCGAATGCCCAGTCAGCCATGGTGCCGCACGTCACGACGGCTCCGAATGTCGCGTCTTTGGTGACGCACGCCCCCACGCCCCCTAAGGACGCCAATGACGAATACCGCTGCACGTGGATAGACCCCAAGTTCACAACTAATCAAATGACGACAAAGACGGAGTTCATTGCCGATACTTCCAAGTCACAAGCGAATAAGAGTGAACTCCACCACGCAATTGCGTACATCGCAACCCCCTCGGTGGTGGCTCAAGTCAAAGCTCTTGACCGAACGGGTACGAAGGGTTGGTCGTGCTTTTCTTCGCCACTCGGCGCAACGTCCATGGGTGGACTCTCAGCCCTTCCGTGGCTCTACGGTTGGTCGCCCGGTCACGGTGCTGACACCATGGAGGCCGGTTACGGAATTTCAGTGCCTGCCGGATCCTTGATTGTGCTTCAGATTCACTACAACTCCCTCGCAGGCAAGAAGGCCGTGACGTCGAAGCTCAACGTCTGGTCCGAAAGTACGGCAACCTCAAGTCGCGTTCCACTCACCATGCGGCAGTATGTTGCGGCACCAGCTCTGCCGTGCGTCGCGCCCTACAACGATGTCAAGAAGTACCCCCTGTGTAATCACACGGCTTCGCTCGCCGACTTGGCCAAGCGATTTGGCTCCGAAGCTCGAAGCTTCGCACAAAGTCTTGAGTGGATATGCAATCGCGGCGTTCTGCCGGTGAATAGTTCGTCGCCTAATGCCACCTCAGCGACTTGTACGTGGGGCTTTTCGGAAAATACTCCAGTGACCATTCACAAGATTTGGCCCCATATGCACATGTTGGGCAAGGCCTTTACAATTGTGCTCTGTCGTCAAGACGCCACGTGTGCCCCCGCCAATACGCAGACGCTGCTCGTGGTCCCTTCGTACAACTTCGATAACCAGTTCGGCTACACGCTCGCGAATCCGGTGACAATGACCAAGGGTGACTACGTCAAGTTGACGTGTACCTACTCACCAGCGCTTCGCAAGTTGAATCCTCAAACAAAGAAGTTGGCTCCGCGCTACATCACGTGGGGCGACGGTTCGAGTGACGAAATGTGCCTCGGTACGGTAATCGTGTCGTCTGGAGCCGACAGCTAGAGCTTGGATCGATATCGCGCGCCGTGGTGTTGCTCTTGGCAGTTTGTTGATCCATTCAACGTGCTGCACGACTCACAGAGCAGTATGAGTTGTCGACAGGCCAAGTTGGCGCAGTTGTAGTACTGCGTTGTCGGTGCTGCGCACCGCTCACACGAACTGATGACTTTGGTATTTGGACCGAACTCCTGGTTCATCCGTCCGTCAAAGATAAAGAGAGAACCCTCCCAGAGACCTTCGTTGCCGAAAGCCTCGCCGTAGCGAACGATGCCGCCCTCCACTTGGTAGACCTCTTGAAAACCACGTTGCAGCATGAGGCTGCTCAAAACCTCACAGCGAACGCCACCAGTGCAGTAGGTCACGATGGGTTTTTCTTTTAAGTGGTCGTAGGCACCGCTCTCTAAGACTTTGACGAAGTCATGTGTCGTTTCGACGTCGGGTACGACGGCGTTTTTGAAACGACCAATCTCGGCCTCGAAGGCATTACGCCCGTCGAAGAAAACCACCTCGTCGCCTCGCGTTTCAACTAACTCGTTGACTTGAGCAGGGGAGAGGTGTGGGCCTCCATTAACTACACCGGACTCGTCAACGTGAAGGTCCTGCGGCGCGCCGAAGGAAACCAGCTCATCTCGTACGCGGACCGCAAGACGGGGAAAATCGTCACCGGTGCCTTCGGACCACTTGAAGTCGATGTCCTTAAAGCCCGGCCACTCCTTGGTAGCGCGGATGTACTTCTTCACGGCGCTGAGTGGTCCACCAACAGTTCCGTTGATGCCGTGCTTCGAAATGATTATTCGCCCCTTGAGGCCAAGGCTGTCGCAGAGGGTCCACTGCCAGAGACGAATGGCCTCGGGATCAGTGAGTGGCGTGAAGCGGTAGTACAGAAGAATTTTGTAAGGCTCCACAGTTCAATGCTACGTAAATTCCAGTAAAGCGAAAGAGTCCAAGGGTCCGAACCAAGGCCCGCGCCACTTCGACTCCGAGAATGATGGCGTTGAAGCGTGGTGAGTAGAGTCAGCCTGTTCACTCGCGACAGGAGTCCCGTGCCCATTACTTCTCCATTCGGTTATCACTCAACGGCCCTCGAAGTGGTTGGCGGTGTTGACCTCACTGGTCAAAATGCATTCGTGACCGGCGGAGGATCGGGAATTGGCGTCGAGACTGTTCGAGCACTCGCGACCGCTGGTGCTCAGGTGTCCGTAACGCTGCGCACGCCCAGCCAAGGTGAGAGTTTGCTGGCCACATTGGGAGCGGCTCTGGCGTCACAGGTGACACTCATACCAATGGACCTCGCCGACCTCGAATCAGTTCGTGCGGCAAGCGCTACGTATGTTGCCAGCGGTCAGCCGCTCCACATTCTTGTGAACAACGCCGGTGTGATGGCCACGCCCCAAGGGCAAACCAAGCAGGGCTTTGAGCTGCAGTTCGGGACGAATCATCTCGGGCACTTCCTCTTAACCCAGGGCTTACTGCCGGCACTACGAGCCAGCGGTGGTGCTCGCGTGGTCGCACTCTCTTCAAGCGCTCACCGTCGTAGTGACGTTGATCTCGACGATCCGAACTTTCTGAACCGTCCCTACGACAAGTGGGCCTCCTACGGACAGTCCAAGACGGCTAACGCACTCTTCGCCGTCGAGCTCACCAAGCGTTACGCCGAAGACGGCATTTATGCCAATGCCGTGATGCCCGGTGGGATCATGACTGGCCTACAGAAACATATGCCCCTCGAAGAGCAGCGGGCCGCAGGTTTCATTGATGCTGATGGCAATCCCAATTCAATGTTTAAGAATGCCGAACAGGGAGCATCAACATCGACGTGGGCGGCCACGGGAATTGAACTGGACAACGTCGGGGGCCTCTATCTTGAGAATTGTCAAGAGGCCGGACTAATGGATCCCGCCATGCCCTTCATGGGGGTCATGCCGTACGCCCTCGATTCGTCACACGCTGCCGATGTTTGGGAAATGACTGAGCGCCTACTCGGCGCGTAAATACCAGTTGAGGGCTAGTGATTGACGATGTGATTGCGTCACGGTCCGCCCTATGGTGGGGCGGTGAGCACACCCGAAGTTAAAACCGCCGAATCGTTGCTCTCGCTCTTCGGTACGGCCGAATCACCATTTCTCCTCGACGTACGCGAACCCGATGAATTCGCCGAATGGGCTATCCCGAATGCGGTGAATATTCCACTCGGCACGCTCCAAGCCCGCCTTGGTGAAGTGCCAGTGAACCAAACAATTCTCGTCATCTGCGCCAAAGGCGCTCGCGCTCTGGCCGGAGCTGAGCTCCTGGCGACCCACGGCATCGAAGCCGCAGTAATGGATGGGGGTATGGCGGCGTGGGCGACGACCTACGACACCGTTGAGACTGTCCTGGCCGGTGCCACGGTGGTCCAGTTTCGCCGACGTGGAAAAGGTTGCTTAAGTTACCTCGTCGGTGCCGGGAGCGAAGCGGCCGTCATTGATCCATCGATGGATATCGATCGGTATATCAACCTCGCGGCGAAGCATGGTTTTCGCATCACCCATGTCTTTGACACTCACTTACATGCGGACCACGTGAGCGGCGGTCGGGCCCTGGCAGCAGCCACTGGTGCCGCACTGGTTCTTAATCCCGCCGACACGTTTCACTACAGCTATACCCCACTTACCGACGGCCTCTCCGTCGAACTCGAACACAACGTGCACTTGACCGTAGAAGCGGTGAGCGCGCCGGGCCACACGCAAGGATCCACGGTCTATCGCCTGGGCAATGCAGCTCTATTCACCGGAGACACATTGTTTTTAGAAAGCGTGGGCCGCCCCGATCTGGCCGATCAGGCCGAAGAGTTCGCCCACGCGCTGTACAACACGCTCCACCAACGCGTGCTGCCGCTCCCCGACGACATATTGATTTTGCCGGCCCACTGGGGTGACGCGGTGCCGGTGCACTTTGGCGAGCTTGTGACCGCACGTTTAGGCGACCTCCGCCCCGTGTTGCCGGCCCTGGCCTACTCCGAAGAAGATTTCGTCAACTGGGCCATGACGCACGTCAAGGATCGACCTCCGAATTACGTAGAAATCGTCAAGTTCAATATTGGGGATTCCACCTTGAGTACCGAAGAAATCGGCGAAATGGAACTCGGCCCTAATCGCTGCGCCATTGCCCAGTAATTCTGAACGTAGTGCCTAGAAAAGTAGGTACCGAATGGTTGTTGACGGACACTAGAGTTTCCTGAAGTCCCAAGGAGGAATCATGAAACTCTCAACTCAACTGGCCTACAGCGGCGGCTTCAAAGAAGCAGCGCGCAACGTTATCGAAATGGAAAAGGCCGGTCTCGACATTGTCTGGGTCGCCGAAGCGTACGGCTTCGACGGACCATCGTTGATGGGCTACCTCGCCGCGTTGACCGAGAAGGTCGAAATCGGCTCGGCGATCTTGCAGATTGGTACCCGTACCCCCACGTTGATGGCGATGACCGCCGCCGGCATCGACGCTTTGTCTGATGGGCGCTTCAGTCTCGGTATTGGTGCTTCTAACCCGCAGGTCATCGAGGGTTTCCACGGCGTCCCGTACACCTACCCCTTGGGCAAGACGCGCGAGACCATTGAAATCTGCCGTGAAGTGTGGAAGCGCGAAAAGCCCCTCGAATACCACGGCAAGTTCTACGACATGCCGCTCTCGAAGGAGCAGGGTGGTTCTGGTCTCGGTAAGGCCCTCAAAATTATTGCCCACCCCCTCCGGAGCGAAATCCCGATCTGGGTCGCTTCGCTGGGTGACAAGAATGTCGAAATGACGGCTGAGATGGCCAACGGCTGGATTCCGATCATGTACATCCCCGAGCGCGCCAAAGACGTGTGGGGCGATGCTCTCGCCGCCGGTGAAGCCAAGCGTGACCCAAATCTGGGGCCGCTCATGACCAAGGCCGGTGGCATCTTGGCCATTGGTGAAGGCGAAGAGATTGTCAAGCTCCGTGAGCTCCAGCGTTCGCAGATTGCCCTCTACGTGGGTGGTATGGGCGCCAAGGGTCGCAACTTCTACAACGACCTGGCTGTGCGATACGGCTACGAGAAGGAAGCGACCATCATTCAGGATCTCTACCTCTCCGGCAAGAAGAAGGAGGCCGAAGCGGCCGTGCCTCAGGAGTTCTGCGAACTCACCACACTCTGTGGCCCCAAGAGCTACGTTGCCGAGCGCGTGGCCGCCTTCAAGGAGGCCGGCGTCACACACCTCGACATCTACCCCTTGCCTCAGGCCGGCCAAACCAACGCCGACCTCATTGGCATGGTTAAGGAAATGATGTAAGGAACGAAGTATGCATGGCGGCGTCGGGCAACCGGCGCCGCCTTTTGCGTTCCGACCTTCTAGAGTTGAGGCGCACGAGGGGAGTGTTATGCCAAAGGTTGCCGCGAACGGAATCGAGATCTACTACGAGCAGTTTGGGGAGCCTTCGGGCCGCCCACTCCTCTTGATCTGCGGCCTCGGTGCCCACATGACGAGTTGGCCACAGGGCTTCCTCGACTCCTTGGTGACTGCTGGCTTCTTTGTAACCACGTACGACAATCGTGATGTGGGCCTCTCTACGCACTTGGACCACTTCGGCGAACCAGACTCCGCCGCCATCTTGTTTGGTCAGGCCGAAGCGCCCTATCTCATTGCCGACATGGCCGCCGATGGGGCTGCCCTCGTGCGGGCCTTGGGCCTCGGTGCTCAGCACGTGGTCGGCGTCTCCATGGGCGGCATGATTGCGCAGCAGTTCGCCATTGACTTTCCAGAACTGACGCTCTCTCTCACGTCGATTATGTCGACTCCCGCACCACTCGAAGTCGGCACGTCGACTCCCGAATGTCTCGCCATGCTGACTCGGCCCCGTAGCCAAGATCTCGAGACGTTCCTGATGGAAGAGATCGAGAACTGGAAGCTGACTAATGGATCGGCGCACCCCTTAGATGAAACGTGGGTGCGCGAGCAGGCCATCACCGCGATGAACCGGGGACGTAATCCCATCGGCGTGCTCCGTCATCTATGCGCCGTTGTCGCATCCCCGGATCGCCGACCGGCCCTGAGCAAGCTCACCGTGCCCGTCGTGGTCCTGCACGGCGATGAAGATCCCTTGGTGACTCCTTCGGGTGGCGAGGCGACCGCTGCGGTTATCGCCCACGCCAAACACGTGGTGTACCCGGGCATGGGTCACAGCCTGCCCGAACCACTGTGGGATGTTGTGGCCGCTGAGATTGTGGCCGTGGCCGATTTGGCTTAGAGCGAAGTGTCGCGTCCACCGGACGCAATCCACGCTTCGTACATGCCGGCATAAACGCCCTGGGCCCGAACGAGTTCCTCGTGACTGCCAACTTCAACGATGCCACCCCGGTCGACGACGACAATGCGATCGGCCCGTTGGGCCGTCGTGAGACGGTGGGCAATCAAGATTGCCGTACGGCCTTCGAGCATCCGGTCGAGTGCCCGTTCGATAATGGTCTCACTGCGAAGGTCGAGTGATGACGTCGCTTCGTCGAGAACCAGGACGCGGGGTCGTGCGAGGAAGGCGCGGGCGAGCGCGAGAAGTTGCCGCTCTCCGGCCGAGAGGGTCTGACCCCGTTCGTGAACCACGGTGTCCAGCCCATTGGGGAGACGATCAATCAAGTCGCGCAGGCCCACCACATCGACCGCCTCGTCGATATCTGCGTCAGTCGCTTCGGGTCGACCGAAACGGAGGTTGACGCGAATGGTGCCGGAGAAGAGGAATGGCTCCTGGGGGACAACGCCTAGTTGGCTTCGCAGTGAGTGCATGGTGACCGTCGTGAGATCAACACCGTCAACGAGAACCCGTCCGCCGGTGGGGTCGTAGAAGCGGGTGGCGAGCTTGGCCAGGGTCGACTTACCCGCGCCGGTCGGTCCTACGAATGCGACACTTTCGCCGGGGGCAATCTCGAGGTTGACGTGCTCTAGTACCGGACGTTCCGGCAGGTAGCCAAAGGAAACGTCCTCAAAGGTGAGACGGCCCGTGATGGGTGGCAACGTTACGGCGTTCGGCACTTCGTTAACGGAAGGGGCGGTCTCAAGCAACTCGCGCAAACGAATGATTGAGGAACGGCCCTGCTGTAAGAGGTTGTACTGCTGGACGAGCAGTTGGATGGGCTGGAAGAAACGGTTCAAGTACAAGATGAAGAGGGTGAGGCCACCGAGCGAGAGCTCGCCCCGAAGTACCATCTGGCCACCGATACCCAGCAGCAACGCTTGGCTCAAGATGCCCACCATGATGGTCACCGGTCCGTAGACACTCATGATCTGCCCGGTGAACATGTTGGCGTTGCGGTACTCGCCGACAACGTTGCGGTGATGAATGATGTTGTGGCGTTGACGATTGTTGGCCGTTACGACGCGAATTCCGTAGAGCGATTCTGAAAGATCGGCCAACACATTGGCGATCGCGTCACGGGCGCGAAGGTATCCCCTCTCACTGCTGGTGTGAAACCAAATTGTGAGAATTACGAGAGCCGGAATTACCAGCAGGATGGTCCAGGTGGCCAACTCGACGTTGGTGGAGAACAGGGCGATGGTGATGATGATCATGGTCAGACCCTGCATCGCAAACTGGGCGAGACCGTCCTGAAGGAGCTGCTGAAGGTTTTCGATGTCACTCGTCATGCGACTCATCAGGACGCCGGCCTTCTCTTCTGTAAAGAAGTCCAGACTGAGGCGTTGAAAATGAGTAAAAACCTTGATGCGCAAGTCGTACATCACGCGAGAGGCCAAGCGACCCGAAACCGAGGCCTGCCAGCGTTGAAAGAGTGAGGAAATCAATGCGGCGCCGAGGTAGGCCAAGGAACAGGTGGTGATCACGCTCATGGAGTGATGACCGGGCTGCATACCGTGGTCAATGGCATATCCCACAAGGGCCGGACCGGCCTGAGAGGCGACCGAGATCAGCACGACGAGCACTGTCGCAAAAGTGAAGAGTCCGGTATGTGAGCGGACCATACGTCCGAGGGTGAGGCGACGGGACTCAGCTTCGTTGGGCAGTTGTTGGAAGGCGAGATTGGCCGGGCGGTGAGTTGGCTCATCGGCGACGATTTTCTTCACGCCGTCCATGAGTTCTTGGGGGATGCCGCCGAAAGGTAGGCCCGTGCTGCCAGTGGCTCCGGGATGTTGGCCTCCCATTCCAGGGCCGCCACCCCATCCGCCACCCCACGCCATTAGAGGCTCTCCGCAGTTGTCTGGGCCAGCACTTCGGCGTACAGCGGTACGGAGGCGAGGAGCTCCTCGTGGGTGCCTTCGGCGACGACTCGGCCCTCTTCAAGCAGGATGACCCGATCGGCCAGTGCGATCGTTGAAATCCGGTGGGCGATTACCAGCGTCGTGCGATGTTCCAGGAGTGATTCGAGAGCATCGTGGATTTCGGCCTCTACGTGCACGTCAATGGCACTCGTGGCGTCGTCGAGAATCAAGATGGGTGGATTGACGAGCAACGTTCGGGCGATGGCGATTCGCTGGCGCTGACCACCCGACAGGGTGTAACCGCGCTCGCCGACCACAGTGTCGTACCCCTCGGGGAGTTGCTCAATGAACTCATGGGCATTGGCAGCTTTGGCGGCACTAATGATCTCATCAAGATTGGCATCGGCGCGACCGTACGAAATGTTTTCGCGAATCGAAACGGAAAAGAGAAAGGGTTCGTCCAGGACGAGACCCACGTTGGCGCGCAGGCTGGGCAACGTCACATCACGAACATCGTGACCGTCAATGAGAATGGAGCCGTCACGGACATCGTAAAAACGAGCTACGAGGCGTGCCACGGTCGACTTACCGGAACCAGTGCGCCCAACGAGCGCAACGGACTCGCCGGCCTTGATGTTCGCGTGGAAGTCGTGGAGAATGTCGGCGCCTTCGGCGTACCCGAATCGAACGTGATTAAAGGCAATTTCACCGCGGGCGTCCACGAGGTCAACGGAACCCGGCCGCTCGGTTATGTCGGGCTGTTCGTCGAGAATCTCGAAAATTCGTTCGGCACTGGCCCGAGCCCGCTGACCCATCATGACGAGTTGGCCCAACATCATGAAAGGCGCTTGCAGCATCAAGAGGTAGGCGTTGAAGGCAACGATGGCGCCAATGGGGGCATGGCCCACGGTGACCATCCAGCCACCGAAGAACAAGACGAGGGCGAGTCCCAACTGAGGAAGATTCTGGACCCACGGAGCCCACTGACCGCGAATATCGGCATCCTTGGTATAGGCCCACGCAACTTTTTCCGAGGCGTCGGCGAGGCGATTAATTTCACCGGCCTCTTGAGCGAAGGACTTCACCACTCGAACACCATTGATGTTCTCGTCGACGATGGCGGCGACGTCGGCTAGTCGCGCCTGGATGATCCAGGAGATGGGGAACATCACTTGGCGCATTTTGATACCGACGACGTACATGATCGGCATCGTGATCATGGCAATGAGGGCCAGCGTCACATTGATGGAGAGCATGAACCCGAAGGCAATCACGCCGATACCGCACTGCACAATGATCTGGGGCGCGAACGTGAAGTACATCTGGACGGAACGGATATCACTATTGGCCCGACTGATGAGTTGCCCACTCTGCACGCGGTCATAAAAGCCGAAGGAGAGCCAGGTCAGGTGTTCGTACATCAGATTGCGCAGGTCTGATTCGACGTTGTAGGCCGTGGTGAAGAGGAATCGTCGAGAGAGGTAGCCCGCCACTCCGGCTAGAAGTCCGATGACGAGGACGGCGACCACAATTCCGTCAATTGGTTGGTGGTGTCCGGGGGTCAATCGGTCGATGGCGCTCATCAAGAGTTTCGGAACCAGTGTTTGGAAGATGAGGCTGACAAAGCTGAAGGTAATGGCCCCAATGAACGTCACTCGGTGGCTTTTAAGGACGGGCATGATGCGACGCCACCACACCAAATTGCGATCTCGGGAGATTTCGGCCCGGGGCCCTGGGAAGCGCTGCGCCTCGCCGATATGTTCGAATGTCGGACTCGGTGCGCTCGCATGAAACATAGGTTCCAGGCGAGCGTTATTCATCTGTTCATCGTAGTGGTGAACAGAGATAGCTACTTTTGGCTAGCCCCGTTGCGGTGGATGAAATGAAGGCCGAGGGAGTTGTGTGGTGGCGCTCACCACAGCTTCGATGCGTCGTGCGGCCGCCAAGATGGTCCACTCATCATGAGGTCGTCCAAGGATGGTGACCCCTACGGGCAGGCCATCCACTAAGCCAATCGGTACTGAGGCAATGGGCCATCCGGCCACGGCGGCCGGCATGGTTGAGCCACTGGACATTGCTGTTGCGTGACCGCTAATCGTGAGGTCACTCTTCCAAGCCGGCCCGTAGGCCGGGGCGAGGAGTACTTCGGCGTCGATCAGCGCAGGAGTCAGGCAGGTATCGATAGCCCACATCAGATTGCGAGCCCGCGCTGCTTGATATTCGCTGGAAGTCCTCCCGCCGGCCGCAGCGGCCACGTTGAAAAATTCGTGACCGAAGTGGGGTTGTTCAATCGCGGCGTTGGCATCCTCATAGGCGATGACATCATCGAGCGATTTCACCCCAGCTCCGGGCCGGGCCGCGAGGTACGACGAGAGGTCTTCGCCCAACTCGGCGACGAGAACGGTCAATTCGTCGGCGCCCTCTTGGTCCCCGGGGCTGGCTACTTCGCGATCGATGATCAGTTCGCCCGCCGATCGCATATAGAGGAGAAGCATCTCAAAGGCCTCATCGGTCGCGACGTGACCCGTGCGCCAGTTCGAAGCAGCGACAAAACGGATCTCCTTGTCTTGATGGTGCTGAAGTGGCTGTCCACTTAAGACGGAGAACAAGCGGGCTACGTCGGTGACGGTGCGCGCCATGGGCCCGGGGGTGTCCTGGCTCGCGCTAATCGGGACGACGTAGTCGGCCGACACGACCCCCACGGTGGGCTTAAGGCCCACGACACCGTTGAGGGAGGCCGGACAGATGATTGAACCATCAGTTTCAGTGCCAATGGCTAGTGGGGTAAACCCCGCGGCCACGGCCGCGCCTGATCCACTCGATGAGCCACCCGCACTCCGATCGAGTCGCCACGGGTTTCCCACGAGACCTCCCGTCGCCGACCACCCGGAAGTGGAATGGGGAGAACGCATGTTGGCCCACTCGGAGAGATTGGCGGAGGCCATAACAATGGCGCCAGCCTCCCGGAGGCGCTGAACGAGGGGGGCGTCACGTGACGCTCGGTCTCGCAGCGCAGTACTGCCGGCGGCGCCGGGAAGTCCGAGTGCTTCGATGTTGTCCTTAATGATGACGGGGATGCCGTGTAACGGTCCGCGTATCGTCCCTCGACCTCGTTCGAGATCACGCTCGACGGCTACCGCCAACGCATCCTGGGCGATGGCGGCGATTGCCCGCAAGGCGATGGGGCTCGTGGGTGTATCCATCGCTTCAATACGTGCCAAGAGCGTTGCCACGAGTTGCTCCGAGGTGAGACTGCCCTCCTCGAG
>Ga0214921_10007211_pt1 | contig 14895 bp, 14 predicted proteins | sample LL1505_MetaG_FD_177992 | JGI IMG/M metagenome (GOLD analysis project Ga0214921, IMG submission 177992) | Freshwater microbial communities from Lake Lanier, Atlanta, Georgia, United States - LL-1505 | ecosystem: Environmental > Aquatic > Freshwater > Lake | place: USA: Georgia | collected... | reverse complement strand
CGTCTAACCCGCGGATATAGCGCTCATCATCATCGAAATTATCATAAGGGCAAATGTAGGCAGCGCAAGTAGGGCACTGCTTCTTATTAGCCACTACATAGTGGTCGTAAATACACTTAGCACAGAAGATATGGCCACATGTATTAAGCACCTGCGGGAAAACAGCAGCACCGCGTAGAACATTAATCTTACAGAGCTCGCACTTCTTGACGTCAGCACCGCAAATAGTGAAATCACTCCACAAGTGAGGCTGTGCAGGGTATAGATTTACAAGACGAGGCTTCTTGGCAAAGGCTCTAAAGACATTAGCGGGTGGCTTGCTGCCAGCTCGCGAAGTACGCCAATTAACGGATAAGTCCGCCTTAGATGGCATTCTACTCTTGTAATAAGTAGCCGCCATTATAGTCTTGGATAGTCTTGGATAGTCTTGGAAGGTTTTGGGCAAGTGTTCGTGGGGATTCGGACTCTGTCGTTATCGCACCACTACACCCCTTCCAAAGAGGAATAATGTTTTCAATTTTTTTCTGGTGGTGTATAGAGGTGTGTAGTGGTGTGTAGTATATGATAGTGTGCTGCGCTCACTTGGGCAAAAAAACTGTAGTTATTATAGAGTGGTCACCCAGCTTGCAGCGTGACATAGTACAAGTGAGCTTCCCTACAGGTGAGCTTCCCTACAGGTGAGCTTCTAGCGAATCTGTACTAGCGAATCTGTACTAGCGAATCTGTACCTTACAGGTATACTATGAAAAATGTATTTAGTAGTTTTTGTGCATTTTTCATAGTGTATTTAGTGTGTTTATGTGTTTTTGAGACATTATTTTACATCAAGCGGTGGGAGGCAACGCGAACGACGTGCACGCAGTCAGCTATGCCGCAGTGGACGCTGCTTGCGTAGCTGCTGTGCAGCCGCTGCTCTGAGTCATCGTCATCGTCATCAGGTGGCACTGTTTCGCGCATTTTGGCGAGGGACTGGTAAAGAGCGTGTCGAGCAAGAGCAGCACACTCAGACCGCTCAGCCTCGTATGCGAGTTGAGCAGCAGACGGCTGTGGGGGCGGTAGCAACAGGGCTAGATTATGAGTCCCATAGAGGGCCTCGTGTGCTTGAACGGCGGCCTCTCCTAGGACGGCGACGTGGTCGGCTCGCTCCCCCTCGCCGAGGTCAAGGGCGGCGATTGCAGCCGAGCGGCGGCGAATCTCTGCCGCCTCCTCATCGTATGCAGTCTCCTTAATGCGCTGTTGCTCCCAGTGCTCCTCGCCGCCCGCTGCAGCCTTGACAGCATCCTCTCCAAGGATTGAGACAACAGCAAGGCGGTCAAGGCCATAGTCAAACAAGGCGATTGCCTCGGCGCGGAGGTGCTGCTCTGCGGTCAACTCCTGCGCGGCCAGCGCGTCTTGAGCAGCGCATTCTGCGCGCCATATCTCCTCATCTGTCTTAGGAACGGTTGCCATTATTGTCTTGGTACAGATTCGCTAGAAGCTCACCTGTAAGGAAAGTCTTGGAAAATTGTACTCGTCTTGTACAATTTGTTCGCCGCGCACCCTTTTCTGAGCCACTATGAAGTTTCAATTTTTTTATGGGTGTATCTGTATGCGTCTGTTTATGTGTAGTACTTGATAGTGTGTAATAGGTATAAAAAAAAAGAATGCTAGTTATTATTGTATAGCGTCGTAGTATATATAATATCAGAAATGAATTTGTACTCTTATGTGAAGTAGTACTTTTCATAGATTCTAGAATGTGTGTAGTATAAAAAAATATGAAAAATTTATTTTTCTTTTTTCTATTTTTTATTTGGTTTGGGGTTTTCTATTTTTTATTTGGTTTAGGGGTTTTGTGAACGTTTTTATTTGGTTTGGGGTTTTCTATTTTTTGTTTGGTTTTCTATGAGGGGGTTTAGCGGTCATCCGCTCGTAGAGCGGTAGAGGATGAGCTTTGCTCATCTGTCGGCCGAGGCGGGCTCAAGAACGATATTTTTGCCGCGAATGTTAATGAGAGCGTACTGTGCGGCGAATGCACGAGCGCTATCATCGGGCTTGAGGAACTTGATGAGAGCGAAGCCCTTGATGGTACCGAAGTACGGGCTGGACTTGTCCATATTTTTAGGGATGTAGATGTCGCGAATGGCGCCATACTGCTCAAAGATGGTGCGAAGCTCCTTGACGTCGATGTCGCGAGGGAGGTTCTTGGCCATCAGAGTCAGGCGGCCAGCGGGGAAGGCAGGGACATCGCGCTCAGGCTCACGGGTACGCTCAGGCTCACGGGTCGGGCGGCGGCAGTCGGCTCGGCCGACACCTGTTCTGCCGCCTTTGTGAAGGCCGTGGAGGAAGGTGTCCAAGGCGCGATTCTCGCGGCGCCACCCCGCGCTCGTCTCTTCGGCTTCAGGCTCCTCGTCCGTGGGCTCAATGTGGCCTCCCAGACGGCGGATCTCGGCCTCGACCTCGTACAGCGCCGCGTCGCGAGACTCGGACGTCACGAACCGCGAGGCTGGATAGCGGATGATCTCGATGCGCTCATCGTAGAGCGCCTCGAGCGCGCTGGGGGCGGTCTCTTCGGCTTCACGCTGTTCGCGGAGTACGCGCGTGCGCTCCTCCTCCTCTGGAGTACAGAGGAGGTCGCCCCAGAGGAGCTTGCCCTCATTAAGAGCTTTTTCTATGGGGTCGTCGAGAAAGAACCTGCGGAATTGTTCCGCAAGTGACTCGACAACAATATAACGCGGGGTCGGCTCAAACATCGTTTGGGCGGACATCGCGGGGCTTGGAAGGGCTTGGAAGGGCTTGGAAGGCTGGGGGATTGACTTGTGGGCTAGTCAATCAGTTTTTTTACCACGCCCTCTTCTTAGCCACCGCCGCATTTCAATTTTTTTCTGAATTTGACAATTTCTCGGGCGCGGGAGGGGGGGGTGGGGGTAGGCGCGCGCGCGCCCTTGTATAAGTACATCAAATTTTCTTCAAAATTGACATATTTTAGGCGTGGGAGAGGGCCTCCCCCTCCCCCCCCCTATGCGCCTACTTATGCCAAGAAGGCGGCCCCAGGGGGGGGGGCGCCCCCCTAGGCGCGTAAGTGTCAATTTCGTAAAAAATTTGACATTTTATAGGGCGCGTAAGGGGGCAAAGCCAGGTCGGACCCCCCATTTCTGTCAAATTCAAAAAAAAATTGAAAGTTGGTGGGGGTCTAGAGATAGGTGTGGGGCGATAAAACAGATTGTACAAACGAGTACAAGCATCCAAGCACTTTTCCAAGCGATTTCCAAGAACTTTCCAAGAATTTCCAAGATGTCCGTCGAGCTCCCCGTCGCTTCCGCTGTTGAATCCAAGACCGCCGCGTCCGCGGCTGCTGCCTCTGAGCCTGTAGAGGTGGAGGCCGTGCTGGCTACGCTCAAGTCGCTCGAGACTGCTGACCTGTTTAAGGTTATGAAGCAGGCGCTCGCAGCGGCGGAGAAGCGCAGCACGGCAGCCGCTCCGCGTGGTGCCCGTGCGGCAGCGGCCAAGAAGGCGGGCAGTATGCCGAAGGGCGTCGTGCCTCCTCAGCTCCGCAAGCCTCGCGCGTGGGTGGACTTCACTCTGCGCCACGCGCTGGAGAACGGATGGGAGTCTTTCACGGTCTTCCAGACGAAGAAGGACAAGGAGACGGGCGAGAAGATCGAGGAGGAGATCGAGATGTCCGCATCGGTCCTGCACGAGGGCGCACACGTCTACGACGGCTCTGTCACCGAGAAGACGCCTGCTGGCAAGCAGCTCATCCACAAGGACGCAATGTCGCTCTCGAAGCAGCGCTGGGCTCCTAAGGATAAGAAGGGCACGCACGCAGAGCTCTACGAGGAGTTCGAGGCGGCCTACGTCGAGGAGGAGGTGGACGTGCCTGAGGCGGCCTCTGTCGCGAGCTCGAAGGTGGTGGTGAAGATGACCTCTGCTGAGAAGGCGGCGGCTGCTGAGGCGAAGAAGGCTGAGAAGGCGGTGCTCGCAGCGGCGAAGAAGGAGGCGAAGGCGGCAGAGACGGCGGCGAAGAAGGCTGAGAAGGCGGCAGAGGCGGCGGCCAAGAAGGCGGAGCGGGAGGCCGAGAAGGCGGCCAAGAAGGCGGAGAAGGAGGCGGCGAAGAAGCCCTCTGCGAAGGCGCCTGTCCCCGCGGCTGCCATCAAGAAGGCGGTGCCTGCCAAGGTCCCTGCCAAGGTCCCTGCCGCTGCCTCTGCGGCCGTCGCCGCGCCTGTGAAGGCGCCTGTGAAGAAGGCGCCTGTCGCGGCCGTCGCGCCCAAGAAGGAGGAGTGGTCGTGCCCTGCGGACGGGATGGTCCACCCCTGGCCTTACAAGGGCAAGCAGTACCTGCGCAACGCTGATGGCGAGGTGTGGCTTAAGGGCGCGGACGGCGGCTGCGGCGAGTGGCAGGGCGTCTACCTGGCCGCAGAGGGCCGCATCGACGACAGCGTGGCCGAGCCTCTCTTTGAGGATGAGGAGTAAATGTCAAACGCCCCCAAAACCAAATAAAAAGTAGAAAATCCCAAAAGCAAATAAAAATGTAGAAAACCCCCAAAACCAAATAAAAAAAAGAAAAAAGAAAAAAGAAAAAGAAATTTTTCATTGATTTTTAATGTCTCTTGTCTGAAGGGTGAGGGGGGCATATTTTTTCAGTTATCCCAAGTATGATTTTTTTTATAGTGTGCGTGCTGAAAAAAAATTGAAATGTGGAGGCTACAATAGTAAAAGGTGCGCAGTGAACTCCAAGATCGAACTCCCTAAGCGTAGCAAAGCTCAAATCTGTTCCTAAGCGTAGCAAAGCCTCCTTTATCCAAGAATCAAAGATGTCTTCACTAAGTCTCGCTCGCGATGCGGTCCGTGCAGCGATTAACCCAGAAAGTGACGAGGATGAGGCGTATGGCTACTTTATTCCAGTAACGGGGGGAGTGGCAGTTGCGTCAAACGCTCCTGACTGTACTGAGTCATCGTCGACACCGACGTCAATGCCGCCTCTTGAGGCAATTGATGAGTATGACGCGGCACGTGCCGCGATGGACGCGCTGCGGGCTTGGACGACGGTGACGAAGCCCTTCTATGGCTACCCAGGGGCCGAGTCAAATTACTCAGAGGCAGAGTGGCACGAGGTGCCTGATACAGAGCTCTCTGCACATTCTGCAGTCGTCAGGGCGGCGTGGTACAGCTGTGTCAAGCGCTACCGCTTCATCAACTATGGTAATGGGCCGCTGGCTGGTGGGCCGAAGCTGATTATCGAGCTTGAGCTGATGGGTGGCACAGCGCTCCGCCACATCGTTAATGTGAACCAGATAAAGGGTGTAATCACTAAGCACCCGTCGCGCCAGGCATTCGTCCCAGAGCGGATCGAGGAGGTCATCATTGACCTGCGCGGGGCAGGGCGTGGATATGGGTTCTCCCCAGAGCAAGTGAAGATGAAGTTCTCGGGCCCAGTCAATGCCCTTGCATTCCAGATGGAATTGATGAGCGAGCTTCCTACCTATTAAGTACAGTTAAAAGAATCTAATGTACGCTCTTCCTCAGTCAAAGAAGAAAAATAAAAACCAAAAACCAAAAAAAAACAAAACAAAAAGTAGAAAACTAAATTTTTGTTAGGTTATTAGGGCTCAGAAAAAATTGAAGTGGCGACGACACTAAATAGAAGTTGCCGTGAAAGCAAAGTGTAACAAGTATTCCAAGTCTATCAAGAAATCCAAGTCCAAGCCAAGATGTCTTTCCTTAATTTCATTGTAAATATCTTCTTCTCTGTTGATTGCGGCGCGAATACGCAGTGCAGCGGGAGCAGAGACTCCAAGGCCGATATGTGCCATTTCAACCGCTCCACCCTCCTTAAGGGTGGCGGTGCAACCGCACCAATTCTGCTGGCTATTTGCTCTAAATGCTCTTATTGTGTGGTAGATACTGTGTGAAGTAACAGCATCCACAATAGTCAAAATAACTAGCCTAAAAAGGAAAAACTAAATAAAAGATTTTTGATTTACTTCGCACGACCGAGTATATTGTCTTTATGTACCCTGGGTCGAATAGATTTGACGGTTTTATTGATTTTACTGGTTAGAGTGCGAACAAGTGTGTTGATTTTGGATATCTCAGTAGGAGTTAATTGAAGAATGGGTGATGATAGGAGCGCGCTGGAATCGCGAATACAAATGGCAGCAAAAGATACGACGACAGCAGGTAAAGTTTTATCAGCAAATACAGTCGGAAGATGATACAATGCGCTTTCAAGTGCGGCTTGGTCTCTTACATCGATAAGAGAAGGTCTCCCTTTGAGTGAATTAAGTATTTCCATATCTATTTATATAGTAAAATAAATAGATATAATACCGCATAAAATTAATTATTTTTATTAGGCAGTAAAAATTGAAAATGATAATAGCGCTAAATAAGTTAGTGTAAGCCCATCCTATCCAAGAATCACACAAAATGACGACGTTTTATATTTCCAAGAAATCTTTCCCTAGAAAGTGTCTGACAGTAAAGGGTACTCTTCGTGCGGAGTATGAATGGGTTCAGATCGAGGGTGTACCTTGTATGGTTATCGAGGAACACCACAACGACGAAGGTGAACTCGAGTTCATCACCTTCAACTCATTCACTTCAAACCCAGACAATTACTTCAAAGTAAGCGCAGAGGAGCTTGCTGAGCACTTTGAAGTAGCAATAGTTAATAAAGATGGATTCATTGTGGGGCTTACAAAGTATCCAGATGGAAAGATCCACACATCAGAATTTAAGAAGCGTGCGGATGTGAAGAACATCGCCGCGCTCTTTAAAAAGATTCCCAACAAGGATCTATCCAGCAAACTAGATCAGACTCTAGTGTCTCAGGGCTCAACACACGCAGCAACAATTCCTCTCTTCTTTGACTATGTGAGTGGTGCGAAGAAGCTGAAGTCTACAGAGAATTTTGGTGATCCAATCTTCAATCGTCATAAGCGTTGGTGTCCACCGATAAATATAACTTTTGAGGAGTTCAAGACCTCGCCAAGTTATCCAGCACCGCTGGGTGTTCGCCCAAAAGACTTCTGTCTTCCATCAGAGATTATTTCGAGTGCAGTTGAACTGGTTACACAGATGACTCAGTTCCTAAACAGTGAAGATGAGTTTGTTAAAATAATAAAAACAAGTATTCTAGATGTCTATTCAGTTGGTAGTGCTACACTTGTAGCTCCCTTCTGTTGTAAGTGGTGTAATAAGGTGATAGATGCGAATCTGTGTAAAGCTGAATACAAGAGTGCGACAAACTATATAGAGATTTGTCATCGTGATCCAAACGATCGGTTCCTACCGAGAAATGTCTATTGGGGTCACGGCGATTGTAATAGACGTCAAGGTGGATATACAGAGGAGGATCGCATTCAGGACGCCATTACACTTCTCAAGTATAACCCAGAATACCTAAAAAAATATATAGATGAACTCAAGGCACTAACTACTTAAATGTTAGCCAGTTCCTCCTGAATAATCTTAATACTATCAAGTATCTTTCTGTATTTTCCTTCATTAATATCAGAATCAATAATGATATTTTTGATGTCTTCGTCAGAGAGTGTTTCCATAATGCTTCCAGTGGTGAGGGATTGGTGTTGAACTTTGAACTCAGCAGAGAAGAGATTTGCAAAGATAGTTAGCATCGCATCTTCATCCTTAGGACGCAGAACACATACACCATTAGTACATACCAAGTTCTTCTTGTCTTCAAGAATGACAGTGAATGCGATATTGCCTTTTAAACGTGATACAATGATATCATTCTTTTTGAGTAAATACTTGGCTCTACCAGGTAGTTCGTGTCCATAGAGCTTTTTACCATTGTAGAGTGGTGTATTTATCTCTTTGATATCCAAGTATGTATACTCGGTATCATTTATTTTTTTAAAGCTACAAGTGTAATCTTCTTCGAGGTAATGACGAATGTCTTCTTTGTCATCTGAATTTTCAAGAATGTCTTTGTATGTATTGAGATAGCGTGAAATATCGAGAATATATTTTTCATCGAGTATAGAAGTATTTAGAACTTGATACGCGCACTTAGTAATCCCAGGTCGAATAAAGAAGTTGGGAATACGATTATCGGCCGCAAACGATTCAAACCGAGCGCGAACTTCATACAAATCATTTTGAAGAATGGGTTCGCCCTTAGCATCAAGTAAATATTCAGTTTTATCCTTTTTGTACTTGTAAGGTGTATTTTTTTTATTGAGTTCGTATCCAATATCAACTACTTCGTCGATGAAGATAGAATAGCTCCCCGCACATTTAGTTTTACTTAGTACAAGTATACTGGTGGAGACACCAGTTCCACTTCGAGAGAAGCTTTTTTGTGGTAGTTTGATGATACCGAGAACGCGGTGTTGAAGGAGATATTTTCTGAGCTCGACGAAGGCACTATTGGTGTTCCCAAAATATCCGTTTGGAAGAATGATATAGAGAATTCCATTATCTTTTAGGAGATTAATACTTCGTTCTATGAAGAGAATTCCGAGTTCCTGTTTTTTCTTGCTCTTGCCGAGTACATAGTTGTTAAGGACTTCAGAATTGGTGATAATAGTTTTAGAGCCAAAGGGTGGATTAACGAAGGCGTAATCGTATAGTCCATTAGACTCTGTATGGTTAAGAATGGAATCACGAGAGAGAATAGTGGCGGGTTTATTTAAGAAGGTATAGTTTTGTTGGGCGAGTTGGATAACATCAGGGCTAATATCCCAAAGGGAGATAGTGCCTGTATAGTGGCTCAGAAGGTCTCCAGTACCACAAGCGGGATCGATTGCATTTTTATTGGGTTGAGAGAGGCTGCACATAAATTCCCCAATGGTACAGGGTGTATAGAATTGGTCGAATTCTTTTTTAAGGTATTTGCTACCGTAAAACATAAATACTTTTTGGAACAATTCTTCTTTGGAGACGGTAATATTATTAATGATGTCTATGAGTTGTGTTTGGACGTCAGGATTATCGTGAAGAAAGGGAGTACTATTAAATTTGGAGTGAAGGAGTTGTAGAATGATATCGATTCGTTTTTCAAAGAGTATGCCGCCATTGTGAAGGATTTGGTTGATATCATCGAGGAATTTGGAGTTATTATTGATGATTTTTGTGATATCTTTTACAATGGGTGCGACAATGGGTTTTGTTCTGGTCTTGGAAGCGATAGTTTTCATTGTTGCTGTGTGATAAATTAAAATATGAAAAATAGAATCAATTTTAGGGTAAGAAAAAATTGAAGAATATAGAGTGGTTCTTGGGGAGAAATATATTTGTGACGCACACTATTCCTAAATTTGATGAGCCCATTGCATAATCTAAAAAGTGTGTTAACAAAAATGATTGAGCCTCTTATGCGTTCCCCACATTTCGAAATAATTTATCAAAAGCGACAGCTCAAAGCGTTCATTAGAGCATCAGAACCAGTTAGCCCATTCCAGCACTGCAACACACACTGTCCAGCATTCCAGAGTCTTTCCTTCAGAGGAAATAAAGGTTACGCCAACAACATTATTACCAGGCCAAGGAGGGAACGTCAAGAATCACCTAGGAAGCATAAAACATATGGGGCTATTCTTCGATTTAAAACCGCTAACAAGTACGCTCTTGTACAAGGCAGTTATACTGGAAAATGGTCATTTCCTAAAGGACATTCGAACGAAGGAGAATTACCTATTGAGTGTACATTGCGTGAAGTAGCTGAAGAGACGGGTATAGATGAACTACCAGAACCACTCGAATACATTCAAATAGGATATGGTAATTACTTCATTTTCAACCTGGATGAGCAAGTTCCACTTATTCCAAGGGATACTCACGAGATTATGAATACGAAGTGGGTGACATTAGATGAGATGGAGAGGATGCCATTGAATGCGGATGCAAGTCTATATAGGAAGCAACTTGTCTCTGAGCGAGAATATGTGAATTAATATCCAGCATTTAATTCCCTATATTTTATTAAGATGCTAAGTGTGAAGACAGATGAGATATATGGTAAGAATGAAGTAGTGAATTCGAATGATTTACGGAAACACCTAGTAAATATAGATAGTAGGTTCAGAAAGTCCTATTTAGAACCACCGACTGATTTTCTCTACGCATTTGCACATCCTTACAAGAATGTTATTAAAGCCCGTGTGGCATCTGTAGAGATTCCTATAGGGTTCTATAACTTTTCAAGAGTGAAGAAGAATACAATGTTTCGCATAGATGCGACAGACTATGTAGGTAATTTACACAATCTTCAGATAACGATTCCAGATGGAGATTATAGTCCGCAGTGTTTGATAGAGAAGATTCAGGAGCAGTTTAACGCGATAAGGGATACATATGGATTATTCTTCAGAATCTATTTGGATCAGATAAACAGGAGGGTAACAATTTGTCACGATGGGTCAGCGCCTCCACCGTGTCCGCCAGGTCCTACACATTGTCCAGTGAGTTATGGGATAACATTCTTAATGGTTGGATTAGAGGATAGACAGTTCGATTTTGGTTTAGGATACAATTTAGGTTTCTGTAAGCATTTCTACTGTGTAGATGCTCCATACTGTATATCAGGTGAATCGTTAATAAATACGACAGGTGATAATTATTTTTTATTGGCGATAGATGATTATTATACAGTAGAGCAGAAGACGAATGATGATTATATTCAGTGTTTAGCGAAGATATTAGTGAAGAGGGATTGTAATGGGATAATATTTGACGATGGGTATACAGTGTTGTCGAATGATATAATATTTCCGCGTCCAGTGGATTTAAAGCAAGCAAGAATTCGTTTACTGGATATGTATGGTATTCCAATAGATTTACATTGTATGAATTTTTCAATTTCACTTGAGATAACTGAGGTAATGAATATCCAGATGTACGATAATTATAGAACGTATTTGTGGTCGAAGCCAGAGCCTCGTGCGATAAGGAATGTATCAGGTTCTGCGGCTGGAATTGCCCCACCAGCGCTAAATTTCAACTAATTTTATACCATCCCATCCGCTACTTATACCAAGTAGAAGATATCCAATTGTTTTCTACTTGTTAAAGAATAATTCCAAAGTGTCGTGAATTTGAGAGGTACCGAAAAAAAAATTGAAGCGTGACATCGGCTGTATATATAGTTGTCGCGAGTTCCAACATCCATCCAAGTTATTAGCAATTTCAACAAGTTTATCCAAGATTAACAATTTCAAGATGGCATCTGATTCAGAGAACACTATGGTCACTGTTGAGGACGTTATGTCCGCCGTCAAGACTTTCGAGTCCCCTGACCTTTTCAAGCTCCTCAAGACAATCTCAGCCGAGGTTGAGAAGCGGTCAAAGACCGCAGCAAAGGCGAGTACTGGAAAGGCTACAGCTGCTAAGAAGACGGGTTCAATGCCTAAGGGTGCAATCCCTCCTCAGCTCAAGAAGCCTCGTGCCTGGGTCGAGTTCACTCTCAAGGACGCACTGGAGAATGGTTGGGAGGCTTTCACAGTTGTTCAGAAGAAGAAGGACAAGGAGACGAACACGGTCACTGAGGAGCAGATTGAGATGCCTGCTTCTGTCCTCCACGACGGCGCACACGTCTACAAGGACTCTGTTACTAAGGAGAAGCCCTCTGGTAAGCAGCTCATTCACAAGGAGGCAATGTCTCTTTCAAAGCAGCGCAAGGAGTCGAGTCACTCCAGTTACAGCCTCTTTGAGAGCACGTATGTCGATACGCCTTCTGATGATGACAAGTCTGATACAGATTCTAGCACAGCATCTGTCTCGAAGAAGATTGTTGTGAAGAAGACCGCAGCAGAGAAGGAGGCAGAGGCAGCTGTTAAGAAGGCAGAGAGGGCGGCGGCCGCCGCCGCAAAGAAGGCAGAGAAGGCAGCAGAGACGGCTGCGAAGAAGGCAGAGAGGGAGCTCGCAGCAGCTGTTAAGAAGGCAGAGAAGACAGCAGAGACGGCAGCGAAGAAGGCAGCAAAGCAGACTTCAAAGCCTGTTGTGAAGGCTCCAGTGACGGCAGTGAAGAAGGCAGTTGTGCCTCCTCTGCCCCCTTCGCCTGTTGCTGCTCCTGCTCCTGCTCCTTCGCCTGTTGCTACTCCTGCTCCTACTCCTGCGGAGCCAGTTGCAAAGAAGCCCACGCGGAAGGTGGCAAAGGTCGAGGATGTTCCTAGCGATGGAATGGTTCATCCCTGGACGTACAAGGGCAAGAAGTATCTCCGCAATGCAGATGGAGAGACTTGGACGGTTGGAGCAGATGGTGGTATGGGTAACTGGGTTGGTGTCTATGATGCAAAGGCGGGCCTGATCAAAGGTGCTCCAGAGCCTGTCTTCGATAATGATGATGATGATGAGTAATCGCTTAATAACTGAACAGGTATGAAATACAAATACAAAATAACTAAAAATAGAAAAGAAACATAAAAAGAATAAAATAACAAAATAGAATAAATATTTTTGTTAATTTATAAATTTAGCAAAATAATTCTCAAAAGATTGGAGGCGAGCCTCGCGAGTCTGGCCGAGATTCCAAAACTCAAAATAATGAAATGTACATTGCAAACATTAATATTTGTTATAAATTTACACGAACTTATTCTCATTCATATTTTTCACACTTTGTATCAAGTATAAATCAAACTATAATATAATCTTAAATATTTTTAAGTGTTTTTGAAAATAATTGTGGAAATATTCTCATGAGGATTTGCGATCCTGGCCGAGATTCCAAAACTCAAAATTATGAAATGTGTAATCCAAACATTAATATTTGTTATAAATTTACACGAACTTATTCTCATTCACATTTTTTACACTTTGTATCAAGTATAAATCAAACTATAAATATAATCCTAAATAATTTAAGTAATTTTATAAATAATTCTAAAAAGTATTGGAGGACGGGATTGCGATCCTGGTCGAGATTCCAAAACTCCAAAACTCTAAATTATGAAATGTATATTCCAAACCTTAACATTTGTTATAAATTTACACGAACTCAACTTCAAATAAAATATTCACACTTTATATAAAGTATAATTCTAAACCCATACAGTATCAAGTACGCATCCTCTACAATATTTTCAAGTATTTTTGCCAAACTTGAGAAAAGAGCAGAATAAGCCCGCAATATATCCTTTATCACAGTTTAATAAGTACAATTATAATAATTTAATAAGTACTAAAAAGTATTAATTAAATTATTAATTTATAATTTCTTAAAAATAATTCTCAAAAAGATTCTCATGAGGATTCTCGATCCTGGCCACGAATGTTAAATCGATATTTTGTGAAATTTGAAAATTATATTTATTAAGAAAATACTAAACAAAGAAATTAATCTAAATCTTTCCATTCATATTCAGCTTGTATTCCTATAGTATGACCCATTAATTTACCAATATTTTTCTTTTCTTCAACTGTCATTTTAGATAAATCAAGAGAACTAATATAAATATGTCGTATCATAGTAAGTGTTATCTCAACATTAAACAGTTTCTCTAAAGTAGTAGAGCTCCATTTACAAAATCCGTTAGGTGTGTATGGTTTTCCATTTTTTTCAAACAAGTATTTTCTAGGATATTTTTCAAGTGATTTAAGAATAAGGTTATAAAGTTCATCTGGAAGTCTAGGATGTCTTATTTCACCGTGCTTACGAGAAGTTTTATATTTTCGTATAACAAGCTCAGCATATTTATTTTTAAGAATAATATAATTATCAGTTTCGGGAGTTTCACCATCTTTAATAATTTGTGTGGCATAATAATCACCTCTAACAGGTGGTATCATAGTGTATATAGCTAACAATAGTTTACTAATTATATCAATATCAAGTTGGTCGCGTTTGTTAACTAAATCTTGTAATGTTAATTTGTGCCCTCCACGTGCTTCTTGTAATTCTGTAGGTTTATTTTTCCCTCGTCTAATAAGAATATCTTTTTCATTATCTGAAAGAATTCCTAACCATATCCTATGATATACGAACATTTCTGGAATATCGTTAACATATTGAGGGGAATGTTTAAAAACTGCTAATACAGCTGAAATATATGAATGTAAATTAGTTTTAGAGTATGATTTATTTTTTTCCATTGGAGAATCAGTATCTTTTTGTTTAAGACAACTTTCAAGTAAAGCTAAAGAATGAGCAGGGAATAATATGACATATAAAAGATTGTTTGTTGGTGTTAGTTCAATCCACTTATTAATAAATGTATTATGTTTTTTTTCAGAACTGTCTGTTAATGATGAGTTTTTAATATATTGTATCATTCTATTAGATAGAAATAAACTTTATTTAAGTCAATTTTGTTAAATTTGACTTAAACGGATGACTATGATAAATAATAGAGATGACAGATTCGTATATGAAAGATATTGTATATGATTTAATTGCATCTAAACTTAAAATTAGAGAAATGGAAGACAAACTAGTAACTCTTGTTAATGAAAATGAAGAGTTAACAACCGTTAACAAAAGTTTAAAAGAAGAAGTTAACAAATGGAAAACTCAAGTAACATCGTATATTAATGATTATCGCGAAATGTATAATAAGAGTTGTGATATTGAACCTAAAAATGAGATTATTACTAAATTAATAGTAGAAAATATGAGTGAAGATAGTAAATTAAAAGATAATGACAATGTAAGTGAAAATAAAAAAACACGCAGTGAATATATGAAAGAATATATGAAAAATAAACGTAAAAAACAAAAAGAAGAATTAAAACAAATAGTGATTAATAAAAAATAAATGTAATATAACTGTATTAAAATTGCGCCCTAAATCTTAAAAAAAAATATTTTATATTAAATTATTTTTTGCGCCCTTAATCTTATTATATTAAAAATAAAAATTTAATAAAAATTGTGCCCTGAAATTAATTAAAAAATTAAAAAAATTTTTTTAAAAATCAGGGCGTGAAAGTGTGTTAACGGAATAAAATGCC
>Ga0214921_10007210_pt1 | contig 14896 bp, 10 predicted proteins | sample LL1505_MetaG_FD_177992 | JGI IMG/M metagenome (GOLD analysis project Ga0214921, IMG submission 177992) | Freshwater microbial communities from Lake Lanier, Atlanta, Georgia, United States - LL-1505 | ecosystem: Environmental > Aquatic > Freshwater > Lake | place: USA: Georgia | collected... | reverse complement strand
CCCGTTGCATATTCACGAGCACGTGAGTTCCGCCGCGGATGCGTTTAATCCGCACAGCATGAATCCTTTGCGCCGCGATTCGAAGACCTGGTGGGTTTGGGTTCATCAAGATGTGCACTTACCGAGCGGCTGGGATCTTCAATTCTTAGATGCCCTTGCCTTTGCAGAGACTCAATGGCCCAATTTGGGCATTATTGGTCTTTATGGGATTCAAAATGCGGGCGGTATAGCAACTCGGGTTGGAAGCGTGCTTGATCGTGGCGTTCCTTTGCATGAAACAAAGCCGCTTCCTGCCCGCGTCGACAGTCTGGATGAATTACTAATTGCTACGCGAGCCGACTTGCAGTTGGGATTTGATCCAAAGCTGGGTTTTGATTTTTATGGCACTGATCTTGTTTTGGAAGCACAAAAACGAGGGATTACCGCCGTGGTGGTTCATGCCCCATGTGAGCATTGGTCATCGAGTCCTAAAGCACCCCCGTTTCCAGTCCACTTAATTGATCGAGTACAACGCAGCGCTAATTATTTCGAACAAAAGTGGCAAAACCAATTACCCATCTTTACCCCATGTTTTGAAATTTATGCCCCCGGGGATACGTATCGATTTATCACCCAACAGCCATGAAATCTAGGATCCGCTTGTTGGTTTGGAAAATACTGCGTCTATTCAATCGCTGGGACTATGCGTACTTCCTTCCAAAGATAGCGCGATTGCCTATTGCCTTTGGATTTTGGCTTGCCCAACTGCGCGGTCGACTCAAAGCCAGACTGCAACTCGATTGGCGCTCAGTAGCACTAGGGCATCGTCACATTGCTCAGCAAAGTCAAATTGCGTATCGCGGTCTTTTTTCAAAAGCCTCACCAGATCAAATTCGCTCACTACTAAATAAACGCTTTAGGGCTGAAGCGCAAGATGAGTATGACGCTCAATTAATTGCTCAGGGTCGATTTAAAGAATTGAAGTGCGCAATCAATCCCAAAGAGGCGTTAGCTCAGATCATGAGCGCGCCACGTGGCGTCTTACTCTTAACAATTCACTACGATAGCTTTTATTTAGGGAGCCTGTTTCTTGCGCAAGCCAGTCGCTGTGTCAATATTATGTCCTCTGCAGTTACGCATCATCCCTTGGTTGACCCTGCGGTCCAAACTCATTTTTCTGGGAAGTATCGCGGTTCAGAACCTTATCTGAATGGCGGTCAGGTTCTTGACATGGAGCACGGCTTACGTCCCTTTTATCGCATGCTCGAGCGCAAGGAAATCTTGATGATGTTAGCTGACGCCCCAGTACTACCCAATGGCGCTGGAATCGATGTTTGGTTTTTGGGGGAAAAACGCCGTCTTGCCGGTGGGGCTTTGCGCCTTGCCATGAAAACCAATAGTCTGATGGCTGCTTATGTTTGTCGATGTACTGGTCCAGGTCAATACACCATGCAAATCCTATCGCCTCAAGAGCCAAGCTTGGAGACTCTAAATTCCATCTACCAATTTCTTGGCGACGCCATCTTACAAGATCCGAGTCAGTGGTGGGCGATTGATTTATTGCCCCAAATGCCCATCATGCCCTCTGAGCCCCAATGACGAGTCGACTAGATATATTGATCATCAATTACTGGTGTGCAGCTGATACCGCACACACCATCGCCACTATTGGACCAAACCCTGCATGGCATTTTTGGGTAATCGACAACAGCGATTCAGACGATGAATGGCAGCACTTAGAAAAAAAATTGAGCGCCCTAAACGGTTTTAAAATCAGCTACGAACGAGCGCCATCTAATTTGGGTTTTGCAAAAGCATGTAATTTTCTTTTTGCAAAAGCACCGGCACCCTTGTGCCTGCTCCTAAATCCAGATGCCCAAATTAATGCGAGTGCGATTGAAACTCTAATTGATGATTTAGAGCGCGATCAAAAGCGCGCCGCTGTTGTGCCGTTAATGCGCTGGCTAACTAAAGAATCGTGGTGGATTCCAAGTGCTCAATCGCAACATTGGCGGCAAATTATTGGACTTCGCTTGATAGGCATCCATCCAAAAATATTTATGTGGGCATGGCAACGGTATTATCGCGCGCAAATAAAAATTTCAAACACCAAGCACTTTATCCCCCAATCTTTTGTATCTGGAGCGATTTTATTAATTCGGCGCAGTGCGATCGACGCCCTTCCTCCTCAAAACTCTTTATTATTTGATGAGGATTTTTTTATGTATTTTGAAGATGCTGATTTATCCATGCGTCTTATAAAAGCTGGCTATCAAATCGGCATTTGCCCGCGCGCAATCGCAAGCCATGCTTACCAACACACTCATCGCAAAAATGAATTAATGCAAATCACAGAGGTCTACTTTGCAAAAAAATGGTTTCCAACTATGTTGCGGAGCATGCTTTTACGCCTAAAGCATTTCCAGCCACCCGCCTTTCTTTATGCACCCCACCCCGCACCGCTCTCCTCACTTGACGAACTCCAAAACCTATTAAATGGAGATGAGTTAATTGCCTTTAGCCCAAGCCCTTGGCGAATTCCAGCGATTTGGCGTCATGCGGAGCATCAAAATACAACGGGATTTAGCCTCACGGCTTGGAATGCATTATTACCGGGCATCTATTACGGGGTAGCTGCTAGGCACACTACTCACACAATCAGCTATCGTCTGATTAGTTTTGAGAAAGTAAAAGGCGTTCACTGAGTTGGCGTCCATAACGGCGTAACGGTGCCTCAAGCCAATAATGTGCAAGATGGGCTGTAACTAAGGTTGTAAAAATTGAAATCATTGTTAAGGTCCACGGGGAAGAACTCGGGAGAACGACCTTGATCCATGCCGGTGAGGCATTATGAAAAAGGTAAATGCCATAACTTAAGGCGCCAGCATCAAGAACCCGCTGCTTGAGCGTTGCATTCCAAGAACCACTCCAACCTAAACTCAGCCAAAGCCCAATGGCATAAATACAAGCCGCGATAAGGCCCACAAGGTTACCAATGAAGGGGTGTGGTTGGTTTCCTAATATCCATTGGCCATAAAGCCAAATTGCAACCGTAATCAATCCGATGAATCCAGCAGTGATTCGCCTTTGATGCGCACGTAAATACGCATTGGCCTGCCACCGATAAACCAAGACTCCTAACAAAAACTCAATCAAAATCCCTGGTAGATTCACTACGGCCCAATTCGCAAAAGTCATATATGCGGTAGTGGCGACGATCGGCTCAACCCAAGCGCCAAGCGCAATACGCATGATAAGAGCGATGGCGAAGCACATCAAAAGTCCCTGCCAGCGCAAGAAATAAACGAGGATTGGCATAGCACAATAAAAAGCCCATTCAGGCGGTAGACTCCAAAATGCAGGGTTATAGGCATACATCCAGCTCGCCTGCAAGGTGGTTTGTAACATCAGCAAATGGGATCCAAAAATTTCCCATGAAAATGATTTACCTGGCAGGCTAGCGTATATAAATAGCGCGAGGAGGTAGAGTGGATACATGCGGAAAAATCGTCGAATCATAAAAGCCCAATACGACGAAATCCCCCTAAGGAGAGTGGGTGCGAAGACAAATCCGCTCAGAACAAAAAACAGGTCGACCCCGGTGGCAGTTAAGTCCCAATAACCTGCTTGACTCGTCCAAATTCCGCGGTAATGGCACAGAACCACTATGCAGGCTGCCAAAAACCGCCACAACTCAATCATGGGGTTGTAGGACGTTTCACCAGAGTTCGATATTGTTAGGGACATGTCAACACAATTTGCCTTATTAGGGCTTTAGTTTGGCACAATACTCGCATGCTCATAAAACGTATTCCACTAAAACAAAGCGGCGCATGCAATGCAGGTGTACATGGCACTGAGTAAGGCACGTACCTTTAAAGACTATGGTTTTATTTTAGTCGTATGCGTAATCGCCTCCCTCATTCTGCTTGGCAGTTTACGCTGGATACCACCACTGCAATCGCCCGACGAAAATGCGCATTTAGCTAGGGCTTATGCCATCAGTAAAGGGCACTGGCAACTCGAAAGCCCACCAGGAAAGAGCTCAGGAATACCGATTGATTCAAATCTTGCGCAATTCATGCATGGCTATCTTGAGAACATTCAGATTCCAGGTTTTCGACTAAGTGCTGAGAAACAGAGCACCTTAAACCACTTGCCTTGGGGCTTGGAACGCGTATTTTTTCCAGCCCCAGGCACCGGATATTACAACCCACTCATTTATCTTCCCCAAGCAACGGCCTTCTTCCTGGGCGAACATTTAGACCTAACGATCGCACAGAGCTATTCCTTGACTCGAATCGCTTGCTTTGTCGTGAGCCTCTTACTTTTGGTGATTGCCTATCAGTTGTTTATGCCAAATTTAGTTGTCAGTGGACTTATTCTTTTGCCAATGGCTTTATTCCAAATGCTAATGCCAACCATTGATGGAATTTGCCACAGCCTATTGGTACTTATTTTGTCGTGGTATTGCGCTTTGCAAATAAGCAATCGCAAATCTGACGGCGCAAAGCGTTTCTGGCACAAAGAATGGTTTATCTTAGGCACGTTTTGCACACTGATTTTCTTTTTAAGTAGCGTACGTTTACACGCTTTACCATTAATTTTATTGATCCTTTTTTTACCTCATCGTTTTTCATGGTCGCAAAAAGTAATTGGATTTGGTTTAACGCTCGCAGTGATTGCAATTTGGATCCACTATGCCAGTACGAGCGTAGTGGATTTACGTGTCAGCCGCGATATGTCAAGCACTCAAGTCCTCCAGTTTTATCTCGATCATCCGTACCGTTGGTGGCAAATGCTTAGCTCAACGTTAGGCTCAACAACCCAGTGGCATAGTTATGCAATGATGTTTATCGGTGTGCTTGGTTGGCTTCACATCCAATTACCATCTTGGTATTACCCGTGGTGCGCTGCCAGCTTTCTTATTCTCTTGGTCATGACCGTGAGGATGGCACTGCCAAGACAGCAGCCTTGGATTTTTTTGCAGTTTGGTCTTATCGCCTTTTGCTCCGTTGCGGTTATGTTTCAAGCCCTTTTGATTACCTGGACGCCCACTTCAAGCCCTATGATCGAAGGTGTTCAAGGCCGTTACTTTTGGATTCCTGCTTGTCTCTTCGCCTTTGGCTTAGGCGGTGGACTTCCGTATGGCAAATTTAGTTGGGTCGTATTATTGACATTGTTAATCTTCAATACCACTATCATCTTGCAAGTCTATGCTCGGTACTACCATTAACCATGCTTGAGGAAAATCTCATCCCATACCGCGCCGAGCAAACGATTGCAGCTTCGGCAGTTTTAGTGCTTGCTCCACATCCCGATGATGAGGTCTTTGGTTGCGGTGGTGCGATTGCGATGCATGCGGCCAATGGCGTGCCCGTGCATGTTCTGATTTTAAGTAACGGGGATCAACAAGGTGACAGCGTGCTGCGTCAACAGGAATCGCGTGCCGCAGCGCTCGTACTTGGCTCAGGTGAACCAGAGTTTTGGGATTTACCCGATCGCGCGATCGTCTACCGCCAAGAATGGGTAGTTCAAATTTGCCAACTCATTCAAACGCATGGTATTGACCTCATCTATTGCCCGTCGCCCTACGAACTTCACCCCGATCATCGTCAAACCGCAATGATTGCTACCGAGGTGTTATTGCAAATTCGTAATGCACTGCGCATCGCGTTTTACGAGGTAAGCGCACCCCTTCACCCCAACCTTCTTTTAGATATAAGTCAATGGTTACCGCAAAAGAAAGCAGCAATAGCGTGCTTTGCCTCTCAACTGCAAGTCCAAGGCTATGGCGAGCAAGTGTTAGCGCTCAATCGCTATCGCACCTATACCTTAGACGCAACAGTGCATGCGGCAGAAGCTTTTTGGCTTGTTAATGCAAACGCCGTGGCGCTTGGTACACCCTATTGGCTTTGGCCAAGCCCTGAGCGCGCCGCCCTCACGAGTCGCCAATTACCACTCGTAAGTGTGATTGTGCGCAGCACTGATCGCGTTTGGCTTAGCCAAGCACTTGCCTCGCTTGCGGTACAAACCCATCGCCATCTGGAAATCCTCATCATCGCCGCAGTGCCAAACCATAGTCCGCCCCCGGCCTTTTGTGGTCCCTTTGCCATTACTTATATTCCCACTGACACGGCCTTATCGCGCACTCAAGCCGCCAATCGCGGGCTAGAGCACGCTCGTGGGGAGCATCTGATGCTACTCGATGACGATGATTGGCTCATGCCCGATCACATTGAGCGTCTGATGAATTGCCTCAATGCCAACCCTTTGTATCGAGCCGCCTTTGCTGGCGTGGCACTCGTTGATGTCAATAATCGCCCAACGGGTGAAATCTTTGATTTTCCCTATGACCCGATTCGACTCCAGGCGCGTAATTTATTTCCAATTCACGCCATTCTTTTTGCGCGCTCACTGGTGAGTGAAGGGTGTCGGTTTGATGAAGCGCTCACGCTGTATGAGGATTGGGACTTTTGGTTGCAAGTCAGTCGCAAAACCCTAATTGCGCGAATTGGTGGGGTGAGTGCTGCCTATCGCATTCATGAGAGCTCTGGTATTCATCAAACTACGCAAAGCGAGCGCGATACGCTCTATCGTAAGTGGTCTGCACTGACCACCGAAGCGGGACTTGAGACCACCTTAGAGCGGGTGTGGCAATACAGCGAGTTACTCAATGAAAGCACCCACTTTCGCCAACTCTATGAAACCCAACTGGCAAATAATCTAGGTTTTCAAAATCAATTGCGCGACGCCATTCAAACCAGTGCAACTTGGCAGCGGCAATTGGAACTAGCCCAGCATCAACTGCATCAGCTCCTGCACAGCAGGAGCTGGCAATTGACCGCTCCGCTACGAGTGCTGAGTACCCGCCTTTCCCAATTCGTACGCGTATGTCGTTTTATCGGGCGTTTACTCGCTCACCCACAGGAATGCATCCGCCTTATGCGGCGTGCACGGGTGATTTATCGCGATCATGGTCCTGCTGGAATTCGCGCAGCGATTCGCAATAAGCTCCCCGTCTCGGGCACCCGTCAAGTTCAAGACTATGGTGCGTGGATTGCGATTGCCGAGCCGGCTAGCGAGCGCTATCCGGAGCTTTTTGCGCAGATCCAGACCTGGTCAAATCCTGTGTGCATTTCGATTGTGATGCCTACCTTTAATTCCAATCTCACGCACCTGACCGAAGCCATTGCGAGTGTGCGCGAGCAACTCTATCCCCATTGGCAACTGTGCATTGCAGATGATGCCTCGACCGATGCGCGCGTTCGTGATCTGATCGTGCAAGCAGCCCAAGACGATCCCCGCATTTGTTATGTAATGCGCCCAAGGAATGGTCATATCTCTGCAGCCTCTAATAGTGCCTTGGCGCTCGCTACTGGAGAGTTTTGTGCTCTCTTGGATCACGATGATCGCTTACACCCTTTAGCGCTTTGGCATCTCGCGCGCACCCTGCAACGCCATCCCCAAGCAAGTGTGCTCTATAGCGATGAGGACAAAATTAATGAAAAAGGAATACGCTGCATTCCTTACTTCAAATGTGCATTTAATCCAGAACTGATGCTTGCCCACAATATGGTGAGTCACTTGGGCTGCTATCGCACCGCTGAGATGCGCGCCATTGGGGGCTTTCGCGAAGGATTCGAAGGCTCACAAGATTACGATTTGGCATTGCGCATCATTGAGCGGGTGCGCCCCGATCAAATCGTGCATATTCCCCACGTGCTCTATCACTGGCGTATTACGCCACACAGTACTGCTTCAGGCCTCGAAGCAAAATCCTACGCTCAAAATGCCACCATTCGAGCGATTACCGAACATCTGGAGCGGCGCGGACTGCAAGGCGAAGTGGGTCCCTGTCCAGACTTGCCGCATATTGGATATCGGGTGCAGTTCGAATGCCCCAAGCCCCATCCCAAGGTCTCCATCCTCATTCCTACCCGCGATAAAGCGGATTTACTGCAAACCTGCGTGGATTCGATCTTGCAAAAAACCACTTATACCAATTACGAAATCATCATTATGGATAATGGCAGCTGCGAGTCGAAAACGCTGCGCTTATTTGATCAATTCCGCTCGCGTGGCATCACCATTGTGCGCGATGAGCGCGTATTTAATTACTCGGCTCTAAATAATCATGCTGCTTCCTTAGCAAGCGGCGAGTTTTTGTGCCTCATGAACAACGACATTGAAATCATCACCCCCGATTGGCTCGAGGAGATGGTGTCGTTTGCCCATCAAGCCGAAATTGGCGCAGTTGGTGCACGTTTGTGGTACCCCGATTACACGATTCAACATGCTGGCGTGATTGTGGGCCTTGGGGGTGTAGCGGGTCATGCCTTTGTCAATCTCAAACTTGGCGATCCAGGATATTTTGGTCGCGCCATCGTGCACCAATCGTATAGCGCAGTTACCGGTGCTTGCCTTGTGATTCGCAAGGCAGTATTTGATCAGGTGGGTGGCTTAAACGAAACACTTGCGATTGCCTTTAACGATGTGGACTTTTGCCTACGTGTGCGAGCGGCCGGCTATCGCAATGTCTGGACTCCCTATGCACAAATGTTTCATCACGAATCGGCATCGCGGGGGATTGAAGATACACCCAGCAAAGTTGCTCGCTTTGAAAGTGAAATGGCCTACATCCGCGCGCATTGGGGGGAGTTACTTGATGCCGATCCCGCCTACTCTCCAAACCTGTCGTTAGGTACCCATCATTTTGAGATGGCCTATCCACCACGCACCGCGATCCATTAGCGTCCACCACCGCGGTTACGATAACCATCGCCAAGCGCTTGGCGCAAGGTCTGCCAGGTCTGCGTTTTGTTTGAACTGGTAAGCCAATACCAAGGGATGTACTTTAAGAGCGCTTCAAAAAGAATACGCAGCCGCACCATGCGCGGCAGATGACGATAGCGCAACAGCAGCAAAGGATTGCGAATTAAAAAATACTGACGAAAATCATCGTGCACCACCCGTGCTCGTCCAAACACAGTGACTGTATCTTCGCCAATCGAATGGCTCATGGTGACGCTTGGGATCACATAACTATTAAGACCCAATGCTTTGGCCCGCAAGCCCCATTCGATATCGAGCCAATATGCAAATAAGGGCTCGGCCATGGCTCCAGCCCGCTCCCATGCATAGCGCGGTATGAGACTGCCAGAGGCAATCACATAGTCCGCCTCAATTGGCTGATTTTGCGCAACTAAGGCAATGCGCTTTATCATTCCACTGGCGCGATAGCGAATCGCTGCTGAACGCACGCCAGTCTTACGATCTATATAGGTGGGGCCGATGGCAGCAATCTTTTTTGCAGCTTGCTGCTCAAGGGCCTGCCAGGCTGTGCGCATCTTAACTACAAAGGAAGGGTCAATGGCACTGTCTTGATCAAAGATCAAAGCAGCCTCACAGCCGTTCTGATACAAAGTGCGTAGGCCCTGATTTTGGGCATAGGCAATGCCTCGGTTTTCACCAAGCTCGATGCAAATCAAGTGCGCCCCATTCGGGGACGAGGGATTGCATATCGCCCCCAAATCAGACAGGGGGGTTGGCGAATTATTGACGATGCAGACTTGAGAGGCGCTTTGGAGAAGCATTGTCAGCAAGCGAGTCAGCAGGGGGCGATCAGGGAAAAAGGTGACAACGAGTGCGCCGATACTCAAGGCTCGCGATTGTTCATCCAAAGGCAGTTGTGTGAATGAAAGAGGATCATGGGTCACCCTGATATTGTCCTCAAAATTGCACGCCGGCCGTTACAAACCGGAATCGTTTTGTGAAAAATCATTACGATAAAACAAGCTATTGGATCTATAATGTGAGAAATATCACATTTATGGCTAAATCCATTACCCTCACCCCCCAACAAGCGCTCCAAGGTCAATTTTTATTTCAAAATTTACCCACTACCGAATTGGATGCGCTCGTGGGCAAGGTGCAATTTCAAAAAATTTCCAAAGGCCATGTAATTTTCCAAAAAGGTGAGGCTGCACAGGATCTCATTTTATTAATTGCTGGTCGCGGGCAATTACTCCAAACCTCCGAAGATGGTAAAGCGGTGTCGGTGAACACTGTTGAAGCCGGCCAAGCAGTAGGCGAACTCTCTGCGATTGACGGCGGAGTTCGCGCTGCGACTTTAGTTGCCAATACCGAAATGATTATTGGTCGACTTGATAATCGGCTCGCTAGAGATCTCTTCATCAAGCAACCCGCCGTAACGGAGCGCATTCTTTACCAACTCTGCCAAACCGTGCGACGGGCTAATCAAATGCAATCGGTTCTAACCGTCAACCGTGCGCATGCACGGATTTATCATCTGCTTTTGAATACCGCCAAACCCCAAGCAAATAATCTCTTGGCAATTAGCGATTTACCAACTCAGCATGATATTGCGGCACTTGCTAATGTCAGTCGCGAAACCGTTTCTCGAGCCTTACAAGTTCTACTTCGCGAGGGAATTGTGAAAAAAGATACTAAGCGGCTCATCATTTGCGACCAGAAAAAACTGGAGGAGATGGCAAAAGGCGCCCACTAAAAGCCGCCGCATGAATTAATTCTTACGAATTGGGCGAGTATCGTTTATTTGGCTAGCTGGTTGTTGAAAATTCGTAGCCACTTTTTCTAAATCTTCAACGGTGAGGACGCCAGCCTGTTGCTTTAAACGCAAAGTTGCAAGCAAATAGGTATATCGTGCTTGCGATAAGTCACGTTGCGCATTAGCTAAGCCCTTATCTGCAATTAAGGCATCTAAGTTAATACGCTGGCCTGCTTGGATACTTTTACGCATAGCCTTTACAAGCTCACTGGCAGACTCTACGGCTCGCGTGAGCGCCTCAACCTTTTTTTGACTCGAAATAACTAAGTCGTATTGTTTGCGCAGCTCTGTAATTACCTTGTTAGTTACGGCATCAAACTCGGCCTGAGACTTCTCAAAATTAGCACGTGATTGGCTTGTGCGCCCGGTGACCTCGCCACCAGTAAAAATTGGAATGCTTAATTGCACGCCGACCGAAGAGGTATTCGTATCTTGATAAATAGTAGAAACAGTGTACGATTTGGCTTGATTCCACGCCGCTACCCCCGAGAGCACTGGAAAATGTGCAGCACGATTGCGTTGGTAGTCCTGTCGATTCACTTCAATATTATGGGCTTGAGCGCGAAGTTCCGGATTACTGGCTAGCGCAGTCTCTCTCCACAACTCAAATGCACTCGGAACCAAAGGAATGACACGAAATTGATTGGAAAGTTTACGAACGACACTTGCGTTTGGTAAGGGCTCACCAATGAGCGCTTCTAATTTACGCTTGGCAAGCTCTAAATTATCTTGCGCCTCAATCACCTGAGCTTCGGACATCTCATAACTGGCTTGGGTTTCCAATTTATCGGTAATGGTTCCCTCGCCTTTTTCCAGCATGCGTTTATTGACATTTAACTGCTCTTTCTTGGCGTCCCGTTCCACCGAAATAAATGTCAGCTGATCTTGGGCATACAAGACATCGGTATAGGCCTGCAGGACGCGCACTAATAGATCTTGTGAGCGATACATAAAACGAGCATCACTCAAATCTGCTTGTGCATGGCCCAAGCGGTAGCGTGCCAAAGCCTCTAAGTTAAAAATAGGTTGCGTTAATTGGACCACGGTATTGTTCGCTGGGTAAGCACGATTGGTAATCACATTCGGACCGTTTAAATAGGCAGGTCCTGAGATCTTGGAATCGGTTGAAGCTTGATAAAACGAGGCACTTACTTGCGGCAAAATTGCAGCGCGGCCCACAACGCGAGAAGCCTGTCCGGCTTCATTTTCTTTTAAGGCCATCCGAAACTCAGGATCATTGCTAAGCGCTGCTTCATAGGCCTGCAGTAAATTTAATGCATAGGCCATATGTCCATAGAGGAGCAATAGGCCAGCCAGCGAGAGACGGCATAATAATCGAACCATCACTCTTCTCGCATCGAAGAATACGCTCGATCAAGTAAGGGTCGTAACAAATAATTCAACATAGTCCGCTCACCCGTGATAATAAAAACTTCGGCTGGCATCCCTGGACGAATCACATTATCACCAAGGCGTCGCATCCCCTTGTCTGTCACTTCAACTAAAACCTTGTAGTATGGCGCTCCCGTTTGTTTATCCACTGTCCGATCTGCAGGAACGGTAACCACCTTACCAGGAATTTTTGGGGTTTTTCGCTGATTCAATGCCGAGAAAATAATTTCAACAGGCAAGTCAACATACACTTTGTCAATGAGGTTCACTGGCACGGTAGTTTCAACCATGAGCGGAAGGTTGCGCGGCGCAATTTCCATTAGTTTTGCACCAGCTTGCACAACCGATCCGCGAGTCAAAACCTCAATATTTAGAATACTGCCCTCATAGGGAGCCTTAATTTCGGTATTGCCCAAATCAAACTCCTGCGATGCCAGCCTACTTTGCAGCTCGAGCAATTGACGACGATAGCGCTCTAAGTTACCAAGACCTTCGGAGAGTGCGGCTTGAATCTGGGCATTGGTTCGCTCAAGCTCCAAAAGGCGATTGCGGGCCACGTAGCCCTCTTTGGCCAAATCCCGAACCCCGACAAGCTGCTCACCAATAAACTTTAATTGCAGCTTTTGATTTTCTGTCGAAATTTCCAATCCCTTAATTTGCGCTTGTAATCCTGTGATATTTTCACGCGTACCGATTACCATCGCAGCATTTTGAAGATTATTGAGTTTGACTAATACTTGCCCCTCTTTAACTTCATCTCCATCTTTTACAAGTACGCTCTCCACCACGCCGTTATTAGCCGATTGAATAATCTTTTTTTGACCACTAATAATCACGGTCGCAGTTGCAGCAATACCTTTATCTAAAGGGGCAAACGCGGCCCAAACCATGAAGCTGCCAAATCCAGCCAATAAAACAATCCAGCCAATCCGGATGTAATAGCGCTCATCCCGATCGCTTTGTTCAGGACCAAGCTCAGTGGATGTGTTTGGTTTTAGACGGGCTAAAAAGTCGTCGGTTAATTGGGCAATAGTTTTTTTTGACATTATTTAGATTCCCCATCATTACGATTAGGTCCGTTGGACTGAATGGGTTGGGCTGTGTTACTTGAACTCGCTTGTACTGCTGCAGCGGGGATAGGAACTACAGGATTGGTGCTGGGAGCGGTTGGTGCCTTCGCTTCGTTTTGCTTTTGCGCTAAAAATTTCAAAACTTCTTGGGTGGGTCCAAAGGCTTGATTGATTCCCTCACGCATCACTAATAGCTTACTAGTCACTCCAATAATGTTAGGGCGATGACTAATTAGAATAACGGTCTTTGCTTGTTTGCGTAATTCGACCAAAACTTGGGTAAGAGCTGCCTCACCCGCGTCATCCAAATTGGAATTGGGCTCATCAAGCACGATCAATGTCGGACTATCGTAGAGTGCGCGCGCTAAACCAATCCGTTGCTTTTGACCGCCAGATAGACCAGCGCCGCCATCGCCAATCTGCGTGTCATAACCCATTGGTAGGCGTAAGATCAATTCGTGCACCCCTGCTAGCCGAGAAGCAGCAACCACTTTATCTGCATCAATCGTGGCAAAGCGGGCAATATTTTCACTAATGGTACCCGCAAAGAGTTCGACGTCCTGAGGCAAATAGCCAATGTGAGGCCCTAGCTCCTCTTTGTTCCATTGATAAATATCGGCATTATCAAGCCGCACTTTTCCTGCAAGGCTTGCCCACACACCCACCACTAAACGGGCTAAGGTCGATTTGCCCGAGCCGCTTGGGCCAATGATCCCTAAGATATCGCCAGGTTCGAGGATAAAACTCACATTAGCAACTACGGGCACTGTCGATCCAGGTGGTGCCGCTGTGACACTTTCTAAACTTAATTTACCAACTGGTTTGGGTAAGGCCATCCCCGGAGTACGCAAGGGGTTATTTGTAAGTAATTCGTTTAAACGCTCGTAGGAATTGAGTGTGCTGCGCCATTGCTTAGAGACCGCAATTAATTGCTCGACGGGCCCCAACGCACGCCCCAACAAAATTGAGGCGGCAATCATCATGCCAGCAGTTACTTTGCCATGAATTACAAGTAAGGCAGCCAAGCCTAAAATCAACGATTGCACTGAAATGCGCACAAACTTTGAGATCGCTGAAACCGTCGCAGAGCGACGACTGGCCTCTGCTTGTAAGCGCAAAAATTTTTGATGCAGAACATACCAGCGTTTGCGCAAGTTTTCTAGCATGCCCATGGCTTCAATTACCTCGGCATTGCGCAAGGTATTGGTCGCCATGTTGCCTGAGCGCACCGCAATGGTATTAGCTTCGCTTAAGGCATCTTTTGAGACGACTTCATTGAGCCACGTTAAAAATATCAGAATGGCTACACTAACAGCCGAAAATAAGCCTAACCAAAAATTAAATAAAAAGATAATAAGTAAGTAAATCGGAAACCATGGTGCGTCAAAAAAAGCAAACACGCCGTTGCCAGTAACAAACTGCCGTAAGGCAGTTAAATCATTTAAAGCTTGACCAGCATTGATGCCCGATTTTTTTAGGTTCTGCTCAAACGAGGCGGTGTAGACCCGTTGATTTAAAAAGGCATCCATCTTGTTGCCAATGTGAATCACGATCATGCTGCGAATTTGCTCAAGGACATTCATTAGTGCAAATAAACCAAGGACCATGATGGTTAGAACAAATAAAGTATTTTCATTTTGACTCGCTAAAACGCGGTCATAGACCTCCATCATGTAGATCGCAGGCACAAGCATCAGTAAATTAATGCAGGCAGTAAAGGCGCCAATGGTGTAGAAGGCTTTTTTAAATACGAGGAGTGCCTCGGTGATCTCATTTTTGGGGATCATTTGCTTAAGGCGATTGGGCATTGTGGGTCTCATAGACTCCCTACGTATTTAACTTATTGAATTCATTAATAAAAATT
>Ga0214921_10007209_pt1 | contig 14897 bp, 9 predicted proteins | sample LL1505_MetaG_FD_177992 | JGI IMG/M metagenome (GOLD analysis project Ga0214921, IMG submission 177992) | Freshwater microbial communities from Lake Lanier, Atlanta, Georgia, United States - LL-1505 | ecosystem: Environmental > Aquatic > Freshwater > Lake | place: USA: Georgia | collected 2015-05-28 | reverse complement strand
CGCTTTGAAAGGGTAGCGGATTCCCAGATTCCGTCCATCCCGCCTTACAATGCCAAATAAGGGGGATTACTTCTCTTTCATCACCCAGACGCCGTCCCAATCCTTTTCCGGTGGGTTCTTTTCAAAGTAGTCGCAGCGCTCGATATAAATCTTACTTAACTTATCTCCTGGATGAGCCTTGAGAGCTTCCCGAAACGCCCCTTTTGCCTTCTCCCAATCCTGTTTTCGATATTTGGCTAGCCCGTCTTTAAAGTGGTTGATCACCTCCATCGGATTCGGGAAGGTCGCCTCGGTGTGATAGTCGAGACACTCAAAAATCACGACAGGTTCGGTCTTCCCCTTAACCACCACCCGGTCCGCCTCCCGCATGCGATAGGTTCCCTTCAGCTTTTTCACCGTGGCGTCGCTGACCAACATCTTCGCCCCATACTGTTTACAGGCGGTCTCCAAACGGGCCGCCAGATTCACCCCGTCCCCGATCACCGTGTAGTTCATCCGTTTGGGGGATCCGATATTCCCACTGACGATCTCATCCGTGTTGATTCCCAATCCCATATCGATCGCCATCATCCCCCTCTCCTTACGGGCCGCATTAAAGCGATCCAACTCCACCAACATTCCAATCCCGGCCCGAACCGAACGATCCGCATCATCCTCCCTCGCCAAGGGCAGACCAAACACTGCCATGATCGCGTCCCCGATGAATTTATCCAACATTCCGCCCTCTTTCTGAAGACAGTCGACCATCAGGGTGAAATACTCGTTCAAAAGACCCACCGTGCCCTGCGCACCCAGGCTTTCGGTTAGTGTGGTGAAACTACGAACATCGGAAAACAGAATCGAGGCCTCGCTGATATTTCCACCCAAAACCTCTTTCCCGGTGGCCATCAACTGATCGGCAATCGCCGGATCCATATAACGGGCCATCGTCCCCTTCATCCGCTTCTCGTCGCTGATGTCCTCAATCATCAGCATCGTGCCCATCGGCTTCCCCTTTACACTGATCAGCGGGAGCACATTAAAGTTTGCCGAAACTTTCTCCCCCGCCACCTCCATTTCCGCATCCATCACCAACGCCGGTTCTTTCGATTCCGCCACGTGGCGAATCTTTTCCTCAATCCAACCATTCTTTCCAGTAAAGAATTCAGAAGCCTTCTTTTTCAGAATCTCCTTTGAGTTGCTCTTGAGAATCTTATACCCAGGAGCATTGCACGTCTGGATCACCCCATCCTCGTTCAGGGTCACCACCGCGTTCGACATACTCTCCAGCATCGATTCGGCATAATTCTTCATGTTCTGAACGTCATCGAACAACTTCGCGTTTTCCAAAGCGACAGATACCTGTGCGGTGAACGCCTTCAGCTTCGCCTCATCCTCATGGGTGAAGGCCCCACCCCGCTTATTAAGAACCTGCGTCGCACCGATCACCTTGCCCGCCTTGTTGATCACGGGGGTACAGAGAATCGACCGGGTAAAGAACCCCGTCTTTTTATCAAAACCTGGATTAAATCTCAGATCCGCATAGGCGTGCTGGATATTGACCGTCTGCCCGCTTGTGAAAACCGCCCCGGCAATCCCCATATGGTTCGGGAATCGGATCTGAGTGGCTCCCAATCCCTCGCCTACCTCCGTGTACAGTTCCTGTGTCTTCTCGTCGTTAATGAAAAGGGTCGAACGTTCCGCATGAAGCAAACGTGTGATCGTGCGGATAATCTTTGAGAGCAGGCTCCCCAGCTGAATTTCTCCCGAGATCTCCGAAACGACACTCAGAAACTCCGCTTCTTTTACCTTTTCTTTCTCCGCCAATTCCAGCAGCAAACTCCGCTGAAGGGAAACGGAAGACTGCATTGCCATCGCTTCGAGAAGTTTCAGATCCTTGGGGGTAAAATGGGCCCCCTGTTTTCCTTTGCGGTTCAGGACTTCGACAACCCCGATCAGCTCTCCCCGAACAGTCCGAATTGGGGCACACGCAATCGATCGGGTCCGATAACCCGTCTGATGATCAACCATCTTATTGAAGCGGGAATCCTTATAAGCATCTTTCACCAAAAGTCCCTTACCGCACTGAAACACGTATCCGGCAATTCCCGTGTTGTTGAGAATCCGGATCTCTCTCTTCAATCCTCCCACAGTGACCCGGCTATATAACTCCTCGGTCGAGGGATCATTGACAAAGAGCGTCCCGCGGTCAGCCCCTGTTGCCTCCGTCACCAAAGCCACCAGAGTTTCCAACTGTTCATCCAACGTCTGCCCGTCCGCAACTTTGCGGGCTACTTCGAGCAAGATCTTGGCCTCGGCAAGACTCAACGTATCGATAGGGCTTTTACTTTTTGCCACGGCACGCCTCCAATTCACCACGGATCCTCTGGATCGTTTTTTCCAACTCCGCCGTCTCGTCCCTGTGAGTACGCCGGATCAACTGCTCCTCTTCGCTGTGACGTGCCTTCTCCCTTTCCAACTGATCCCGCAAAGCCTGCACGGACGATTGCAGCTGCCGCCCCTCCTCGGCCGACTGGGCCAACACCTTTTGTACCGCCTCTTCCCCCTCCGCCTTTCGACGCTCTAACTCCATCCTCATTTCGGAAACCGTTCCTTTCAAGTCACGGATCTCGGTCTGGGCTTCGGCCACCGCTTGAGCCACCTCCGTGGAAGTTCCGGCTTTCTGCTTCTCCAAAGCCTCCCGCAGGGCCTCCACCGTCTCCTTCAGATTGCGGATTTCGTGCTCCCGCTCCATCTCCTCAGAAAACTTGGATTCTACAGGATGGAGGGTCAAAGCCATGCCTAAACCTTAAATGGGAATGGTCGAAAAGAGAAGTCCACGAACCTTCGTACGCACTACCAGATAAAGGACTTTTCCTGTGCGACAATCTTTCCGTCCCGCACGATCGAAATCCGCCACGAGTTCACCACCCCACCCCTCACATAATCGTCCCCAGTTACTTTCAGTACCGTTTTTTCGTATCCATCAAAATTTTTATACTCTTGGGTTTTTGTCATCACCCTCTCTCGGCTCATGGCCTGGCGATAATCCAGTCGAACGACAAAATCACTTGGTTGACCATCGTTCTGCCAGTTGATCACAAAAATATTCCCCTGCCGGTCGAGCCGATCCTTGGCGAGAATGGCTCCATGATTCCAATATTCTGGTTCGTACATCATCATTCCGTTTGAAAGTTCTGGTTTATTTCGGATCGGGTCGTTCAGATAGGTGTATATCTTGTTCAGGCTGATGTTCTCATCTTTTTCCACAGGCAAATCACTTTTCATTCCGTCCGGAATATGCGGAGCGACCGCTGCGGGAGCTTCTGCCCCTTGTGTTGTTGGTTCGACTTTTGCTGGCCGAAAATCGGGAACCACCGGGGTCTCTTCCGACCACAGCCCCGATCCCATCAAACCGAAAATGGCCAGAATCAACAATTTACGCATAAGCACGTATTTAATACGATAGATTTTAGCCGTCAAGTCACCGCCTTAACGGGTATTCAATTCTTCTTGGTCAATCCGCTTAAGTACTTACAATCAGTACCTTATGCACGACCCAGAACGAACGATTGAATTTGAATTCGTCCGTGCAACAGAAAATGCCGCTCTCAACGCCATGCGGTTCATAGGAAAGGGCGATAAAAATGCCGCCGATGCCGCCGCTTGTGACGCTATTCAAGGGGTCTTTGATCTGATCGATATTCGGGGAGAAGTGGTCATTGGCGAAGGCATCAAGGATAACGCCCCCGGAATATTTTTGGGAGACCGTCTTGGAAAATGGAGTGCCAAGGCTCCCCGCTTCAATATCGCCCTCGATCCTGTCGACGGAACCACCAATCTCTCCAAAGGATCCCCCAACGCCATCTCCGTCATGGCCGCAGCGGAGGTTCCTGCCAATGGCAGTCCATCCGTCATGCGTAATATTCCAAGCTACTACTCCCACAAAATCGCCTATGGACCTGCCGTTGCCCAATCTCTTTGCAAAAAGGATCCTCAAGCAAACTTTCTCGATGCACCCCTCGAGGAAACTCTCGAACGGATTGCCAAGATTCTTGAAAAGCGTCTCGGCGAACTCGTGGTTCTTGTCCTCGATCGTCCCCGCAACCAACCCTTTATCGAATCAATCCGTCGTGCGGGAGCCTCTCTACGCACGATCGCGGATGGAGACATCACAGCTGCCGTTGCCCCTTCCCTTCCCGACTCAGGCATCGACCTTTATGTCGGCATCGGGGGATCCCCCGAAGGCGTTCTCACTGCGACCGCAGTCCGTGCCCTAGGAGGCGATATTCAGCTCCGTATGTGGTTTCCCAACCCCGAGGCCAAAGCCCGCGAAGTTCATGGAGTCTCTGAAAAGGAAATTCAGACCCTTTTCCGTTCCGCCGATATCGTCACTGGAGAAAGCGCGATCTTCTGTGCCACGGGAATCATTGAAAGCCCGCTCCTGCCCGGAGTGAAACTCATCGGCCACAAAGCGATCACCCATTCGATCCTCATGCGCGCCCGTAGTCGAACCGTCCGCTACATCCGTGCTGTACACGACCTCGAACACAAAACGATTCACCTTCGCAGCACCTCACGCGAACGAACCGTTTAACCGGCTTTCCCCTTCGGTTTCGTCGAGCTTACCCTCCCTCCTTCTTTCTCCTCAGGTTCTTCAGGCCAAATCGCATAGATCATTCCATACCCAGCGATTGAAACGACCACCCCAATCACGGTACATCCCAGCATCAACGGGACCGCCACCATAGCCAGTTCTCCCGCCAACATCCTCAACTTCGCTCGAATCCCGTCCGTTTCATCTAATTTCTTAATCTTTTCCCCGATCCGATTCTCATATTTGGCAGGTCTTCCAAGCATCACCTCCCCCACATGATAAGCCATCGTGTAGTAGATCGGAATCGTTAGCGGATTATTCACCGTCTGCACTACTACTGCAACAGGCACGTTAGCCCGCATTACAACCGCTAAAAATATCGCCAAGATATGGTGCAAACCCAGGAAAGGACTCGTGGCAGGCAACAACCCAGCCACCACCGCGCGTGCCACCGGGCCTCGATGAAAACTCCACAAGTCGGGATTCACCCCATGCTTCCCGAGCCACTTCCCCACCCTCCCCGCCTGAATATGCTCAGGACTCAGCTTCATCCGATAAAGCAGCTTTTTGAGCCGATGTTGCACCAACCCGTTATAAACTTTTTCTCACGAACACCAACTCTCTCATTTGTTCTCGCCCCAGACAGAGCTAGTCTACGCACCCCATGGAATCATCCGGTTTTATCCGCATCGAGGGAGCCCGTCAGAATAACCTGAAGAACCTCAGCTTCGATCTTCCCTTGGGGATGTTCCATGTCCTCACCGGACCTTCGGGCTCAGGCAAGTCCTCCCTCGCTTTCGACACCCTCTACGCCGAAGGCCAACGACGTTACGCGGAAACCTTCAGCCCCTATACCCGCCAGTTCCTCGAGCGAATGGATCGACCTCGCGTTGACCGAATCGACGGAATCCCCCCCGCCATCGCCCTAGGCCAAGGCAACCCCGTCCGCTCTTCCCGGAGCACTGTCGGCACTGTCACCGAAATCGCTGACCACCTCAAACTCCTTTTCCCACGGCTCGCCCAACTCACCTGCCCCGACTGCTCACAAACCATCCAACCTTGGACCCCCCAGCAGATTCTTACCGACCTATTCAAACATCACCCCGACGAGGAAGCTTGGCTCCTTTTCCGTATTCCCTTTCCTCAAAAAACCCCCGCGGACGAGGTCGCCGCATTCCTCAGTCGCCAAGGTTTTCGCCGGATCCTCCTCAACGGAACCCCTCTTCGCCTCGACGAAGTCCATGACCTCGAAGCCCTAGCCCACGCACTAAGCCAAACCCCAAAAGAACAAAATCTCCTCGTTCCTGTCATCCAAGATCGCCTCACTCTTTCCCCCTCCAACAAAACCCGCCTGATCGAAGCGATCACTTCGTGCCTCCGCTACGGCAAAGGGGTCGCCGCCATCTCCGTCGTAAAAAACCCCAACCATCTTCACCTCTATTCCGATCGCTACTACTGCCCACGCGACCAACGGGATTTTCACGAACCCACGCCTGCTCTTTTTTCCTTTAATCACCCCTTGGGCGCCTGCCCCGCCTGCCGTGGATTCGGGAGAATCATCGAAATCGACGAATCCCTCGCCCTTCCCGACCGCAACCTCACACTGGCAGGAGGTGCCGTCAAACCTTGGCAAACCGCCAGTTTTGAAGAATGCCAACGCGATCTTGAAAAAGCCTGCCGACGAAAAAAGATTCCACTCGAAGTCCCTTTCCAAGATCTTACGCCCGACCAGCAAAAGTTCGTCCTGGAGGGAGATCAAGGTTCGACTCGGGAACTCTCCGAACTTTGGGAATCCGGAGACTGGTATGGCGTTCGTGGGTTTTTTCGATGGCTTGAAACCAAAACCTACAAGATGCACGTCCGCATCCTTCTGGCCCGTTATCGAACCTACCGCACTTGCCCTACCTGCTCCGGCCAACGATACCGCCCCGAAACCACCCACTGGCGGGTCGCCGGGAAAACTATGCCCGAGCTCAACTCTCTTCCCCTATCCGAACTCAGCACCCTTTTTCAGAAAATCAAAACCTCCGACCCTTCCGCGCAGACTCCGCTCGAGAATATCCGCCATCGCCTTCGCTTCCTTCTCAGCGTCGGCCTCGGCTACCTCACTCTCGACCGCCCCACCCGAACCCTCTCTGGCGGGGAACTTCAGCGCGTCAACCTCACCGGTTGCCTCGGCACCGGCCTTACAGGAACCCTCTTCGTTCTCGACGAACCCAGCATCGGACTCCACCCACGCGACACCGGCCGCCTTCTCGATCTCCTCCATGAACTCCGCTCAGCCGGCAACACGGTCCTCGTGGTCGAACACGATGAAACGGTTATCCGGTCTGCGGAAAATCTACTGGAACTCGGCCCCGGATCCGGAGGCGAGGGTGGCCATCTCCTCTATGCCGGCTCCCCCACTGGTTTGGGAAAAATTAAAAATTCCCCCACTGGGGCATATCTCTCTGGTCGACGCACCATTCCCGTCCCATCCCCCCGCCGGGCCTGCCCGGAAAAAGGTCACCCTTGGCTTCATCTCAGAGGGGCAAACTGTCACAACTTAAAAAACCTCAACGCATCTTTCCCTCTCCGTCGCCTTGTCGCTGTTTCAGGAGTGAGTGGCTCAGGCAAAAGCACTCTCGTTCACGAAGTCATTTACAAAACCCTCCTTCATCAAATGGGCCGTGCCGTCGAAAATCCACCCTCCCTCAAATCCCTTTCCGGCTATGAATCGATCTCCGATGTCCTTTTGGTCGACCAATCCCCCCTCTCTCAAACCCCACGCTCCACTCCCTTGCTCTACCTCGATATTTACGATCTTGTCCGCGAGCTGTACGCATCCACCGAGGAAGCGCAGTCCGCCGGTCTCCCCGCCTCCGCTTTCTCCTTCAATGCAGGAGGAGGCCGTTGTGAACGTTGCGGGGGGATGGGCTACGAAAAAGTTTCGATGCAGTTTTTATCGGATGTATTCGTCACATGTCCAACCTGCGAGGGACACCGCTTCCAACCCCATGTCCTCGCCGCTCCATACCTCGGAAAATCGATCGATCAGCTCCTCGAAATGACCGCAGCCGAGGCTCTGCTCCACTTTGCCCCCCGCGACAACCTCACCCCTCGGGCTCGGGAATGCCACCAGAAGATCTGCCAATCCCTTTCTCTCCTGAGCGAAGTCGGACTCGGCTACCTCCGCTGTGGCCAGCCCCTCAGTCAACTGTCCGGCGGAGAAGCTCAACGGCTCAAACTCGTTGCCCATCTCGCCCCCCAAAAGGAGAAACCCACAACTCCCAAAAACGGTCGCCAAAAAAAGAGTTCTCCTCCATCCACCCCTTCCTCCCCTCTCCTGATTCTCGACGAGCCCACCACCGGCCTTCACCTCGACGATGTCGCCCTCCTGATCCGACTTCTCCACCGGCTCGTCGATCAAGGCGCATCACTTCTTGTCATCGAACATCATCTCGACGTCCTCAAAAATGCCGACTGGATCCTCGACCTAGGCCCCGAAGCAGGATCCTCGGGAGGAAAACTGATCGCCGAGGGAACCCCTGAAGAGGTCATTCATTCGAAAAATAGCCACACCGCCACCTATCTCGCTCCCCTCCTTTCGAATAAGCCGACCCCCACCCTACGCCTTCACGAGGCTTCCCCCTACTACTCGAAACATGCCTCCCGCCAAGAGATCGTTGTTCGGGGAGCACGTCACCACAATTTAAAGAATTTCGACCTGCGGATTCCTCGGGATCAGATGGTCGTCGTGACCGGACTTTCCGGATCTGGAAAAAGCACCCTCGCCTTCGACCTCCTTTTCTCCGAAGGCCAGCGCCGCTATCTCGACTGTTTAAACACATACGCCCGTCAGTTCGTCGAACAACTTGAAAAACCGGACGTCGACTTGATCTCTGGTCTCCCCCCCTCCGTCGCCATCGAACAGCGAACCACCCGTGGCGGCCGAAAGTCCACCGTCGCAACTGTCACCGAACTCTATCAGTTCCTCCGACTCCTCTACGCCAAACTCGGAGTCCAACATGATCCCGACACCGGCGAAGCCGCCATCCGCCAAAACTCGGCCGACATCATCAAACGAATCCAATCTCAACTTCGGAAATCGAAACGCCTCGATCTTCTTGCCCCCTTGATTCGTGGCCGCAAAGGCTTCCATACTGAAGTCGCCCGCTGGGCTGTTAAAAAAGGATACAAACTGCTTCGCGTCGACGGTCAGTGGGTTGAGCCCGCAAACTTCCAGCCCCTCGACCGCTACAAAGAGCACCAGATTGAAGTCCTCGTCGGTCAACTTTCCCCTGGTCGAAAGGATCTACCCATCCTTGTGTCTCAAGCCCTCGCTTTGGGTAAAGGCACCCTCTATGCCCTCGATCCAAAGGGGAAGTCGACCATCCACAGTCACCATCTCTTTTGCCCCGGAACAGGTCGCTCCTTCGATGAACTCGATCCACGTCTCTTCTCCTTCAATAGCCCCCATGGTTGGTGCCCGGAATGTCAGGGGTACGGCACTCTTTTGGCTAAACCGCCTGAGGTCGATACCGAAGACGAGGCGGAAAAAGAGCAGCAAATGGAATTGGCACGGGAAGAGGTAGCCGAAGGGGAACTTCTCTCCTGCCCCACCTGCCAAGGAGCCCGCCTCAACCCCATCGCCCGTTCTGTCCGCTTTGCAGGAAAAACCATTCCTGAAATCAATGCGCTCTCCGTTCGTAATTTCGAGACCTTCTTCTCGAAGATCAAATTTACAGGTCGCGAAGCCGCCATTGTTCGGGACATCCAGCCCGAAATTCTTCAACGCCTCGCGTTCCTTCGAAAGGTCGGCCTCGATTACCTGAATCTCGACCGTTCCGCTCCCACTCTCTCAGGAGGGGAATCCCAGCGTATTCGCCTCGCTGCCCAACTCGGCTCAAATCTTCAGGGCGTCCTTTACGTTCTGGACGAACCCACGATTGGACTTCATCCCCGCGACAATCAGAAACTCCTCGGAATCCTGCGGGACCTTCGCGACCGAGGAAACTCCCTCCTCGTCGTCGAACATGACGAGGACACCATGCGCGCCGCCGACCACATCATCGATCTCGGCCCTGGCGCAGGTGTGTACGGAGGCGAAATCGTTGCCGAAGGCAGCTGGAAGCAGATCGATGCCAAAGGAAAGTCCGCTACCGCTCGCCTCTTGGGGCAACCGATTCAACATCCTGCTCGAGGCCAACGCCGCCCGATCGATTCCACAATCCCTTGGATCAAGATCAAGGGGGCAGCTGCACGAAACATCCACGGAATGGATATCTCCCTCCCTCTACACCGCTTGATTGCCCTTTCGGGTGTCAGCGGCTCAGGCAAAAGCACGCTTGTCCGGGAAGTTCTTCTACCGGCAACTTCTCCGAATCGGGCCAAAAAGGATCCACGATGGAAATCGGTTCAGGGAACAGAATCGATCGACCGGGTGGTCGAGGTCGATCAGTCCCCGATTGGAAAAACTCCACGCTCCACCGTAGCCACCTACCTGGGACTCATGGATCATCTCCGCACTTTGTATGCCAGCCTACCGGTCTCGAAACAGTCCGGATTCACCGCTTCCCACTTTTCCCACAATGCGGGTCCGGGTCGTTGCCCCACCTGCGACGGAGCCGGCACCGTGCGGGTTCAGATGAGTTTCCTCCCCCCTGCCGATGTTCGTTGCGAGGAGTGCAACGGACTCCGCTGGAAACCTGAAATCTTGGCCATTCGGTACCGGGATATCTCGATCCAGCAAGCCCTCTCCCTATCCGCCGAACAAGCCGCCGAATTCTTTTCCCCTCATCCAAGAATCGCCACCCCGTGCCGTCTCATGACAGAAACCGGTCTTGGATATCTCCAACTCGGACAGACCAGCCCCACGCTCTCAGGAGGAGAAGCTCAACGATTGAAGTTGGTCACCGAATTGGCAACGGCGCAGATCGCGGCTGACCAAGCCCACGCCAAGGGACGAGCTCGCCGTCCTGCACATCATCTTTTTCTTCTAGAAGAACCCACCGTCGGGCTTCATCTGGCTGATGTTCGCCGTCTTCTTGATCTGATGCATCGGCTCGTTGACTCAGGTCACACCGTTGTCGTCATCGAGCATCATCTCGATGTCTTAGCCGAGGCCGACTATCTGGTCGATATCGGCCCCGAAAGCGGGGAATCAGGAGGAAAGATCATGACCCAAGGCACCCCTGAAGTCGTCGCGACTTCAAAAGATTCCCGCACCGCCCCCTTTCTCCGCACCCATCTCCAACGAAAAAAATAAGTCCTACGTCTTCTTTCTTCCCACTCCTGCGACGAGATACACGACTCCCCCTAAAAGATTCCAGGCCAGAATGACCGCAAAGCCGGTCAGAGAGATGGCCACCGACTGTGCAGTCGCAATTCCAAACGTTCCTAAAAAAGTCACGAAGGCCGCCTCCCGAAGGCCCAATCCATTCCATGTGATCGGCAATACAGTGATCATGGCCACCATCGGAAGGACCGATGCGAGCTGCCAAAAACCCACGGCCAACCCCATTGCTTGTGAAACCGAATAAAAAAGAGCCACCAGAAGAAGTTGCGCCAATACACTCAAACCCAACCCAGCTCCGGCTCCGACCGGATGAGTTAGACAGATATGACAAGCCTCCGCTCCCTCTCCTGCCACCTTTCTCCACCCCACCCGCGCCTGTCCGGTCAGAATTTTTCCTGAAGCGGGATTACCCAAAATGAGCAGCAAAACAAAAAGAATCCCTGCAACGATCAAGAAAGCATAAGCCCCCGCTCGTGTCACGGGATGATCGGTCAAATCAGACCAGTGTGGCAGAATCAAGGCCGCCCCCACCGATACGGTCGCCGTCAGCCCAAGAACTCGCTCGAGTAAAATCGATACCACAGCCGCCGCTCGTGCCTTGGGGGCATCCTGAGCGGCCCAGTACGCCCGCATCACATCTCCCCCCATCATTCCAGGCAAAACGCTGTTAAAGAAAAGGCCCGCCAGTGAAAGTTGTGCCGTACGCCCCCAACCTACTGCCGCCCCCGCCACCTCCAAAAGAAGGTGCCAGCGCACAATCGAAATCCCTACCACCCCTCCATAACTCAACCCCGCCAGCCAGAGCCAACGACCATCCGTTTGTCGGACGATCTGTCCGAATTCATTCCAGTTTAACTTGGTGGCTAAAAACCAGACTGCTCCAACGGTAAAGAGAACTCTTCCCGCCCACCCTAGCCACGCTTTGGTCATCGACTTCAATGACTCGAACTCTAAGCGAGGAACCAACAAATCCGAGTTTTACTTGTCTTACAAAAGACCACGCCTTTTCAAATCACGGACATGATCTCCCCCGGATGCCAGCACCATATCCAGGGCAAACTTCAACAAACACACTTCCCACCCGTCATCCACCCCCGTTAAAACCGCCGACAAAGGATCCCCTTTCGCCTCCACATCCCTCTTCACCCTGTCCGAAACCTCCGCCAACGCCCCGGTCACATCGTATCGCTTCGTCTCATCCTTTCGAAACGTGAACCCGTACTTCAGAATGGCGATCTGGGACGCAAATTCACTGACCGCATCCGCATATCTTTCCGCTTTTTCACCGAAACCATCCAGGAGGAGCTTCGCAAAACCGTCCGGTGTCACCAGTTCCGGTTTCTGAGCGTGGATTCGACCCTCCCTCACCCGCATTCGATTCACCGCATCCATCTCTTCCGTGATCAGATGATAATTAAGTACCGTTGTCCCAAAGGTCTCTAACCTCTTCTGTGGAGGAAGAATCACCTTCGTATTTTCCAAGGCATAATGAAAATCGTCGGGTTTCAATGAAACAACATCATGTCCTATTTCTAGTGAAGATCAAACGGTCGCTTACCTCGTCTAGTTTTTTTCACTCGGTCTATTTTGAATCCTTTGACTAATATCGGTCGATGGCCATCTATCTGTACGAAACGATCCCATCCAAGACAGGAGAGGCTCCTGTCCAATTTGAAATTCAACAATCGATGAAGGATCCCGCTCTCACCCGCCATCCGCAAACAGGCCAACCGATACGGCGCCTGATTAGTGGAGGCCTTGGAATCATCGGTTCAAACAGAAATTCAGCTGCCCCATCCTCTGGACATGGTTGCGGCCCCGGCTCCTGCGGTTGTGGAAAGTTTTAAACCGAATAGAGCACCGCACGCATCACCGCTTCCTGCACCTCTGCGACCGATTTCGAGACCGCCCTTCCAATCAGATCCATCTTCGATACCTCCGCAATTCGTTTGCTGTATTTCATAAGATCCGCATCGGAAAAAACCGACCGTAGCAATTGACACGCACTCGCCAGACTGATCAGAACCACATCCCGAGGCCCTGGCACTTCACCATCCACAATCACAGATCGAATCCTACTCCTCACCTCACGCTCCTCCTGATCCTTCACCATCGGATACCGACGCCCGGGAATCACCCAGAGAAACTTCTTTTCCTCCTTCTTTAAGATCCCCCGCTGAACCAAACGAGCTAACACCTCTTCCCTTAACCTCTCCCCATCTGCGGCAAAAATACCCACCCAGTACTTGGCGTCCTTTTTGTCTTTCGCCACCACGATCTTCTCCAAAAGAGGATCCAACATCACTTGCCCGGTGGGCTTCGGATCGACCAGTGTCAGATGGGTCAAATCGGTATCAATCCGATTTTGAAATGCCAACTCCAGCAAGGCCGCCCCCGCCAACGCCTGATCCATCGCCAAGGGAGGTAACTCCACAAATTTCCCCGTTTTATCATCCAAGGCCAAGAGAACGATCTCCTCAGGAAAGGTCAACATCCCCCTATCATTCCCGCCTCTTTTCGTAGGACAAGAAATCTCTTCCCTATGCTTGACCCTCCCTGATTTCCCCTAGCTTAAGGTGATGAGGCTGATCTGGATTCTTGGGGACCAACTTCTTCCGACCCATCCCCTTCTTTCCACCCCATCCCCCGACCTCCTCGTCGGAATGATCGAGTCTACCCCCCGTGGATCCCATCTTCGCTACCACCAGCAAAAGCTCACCCTTCTCTACTCCGCCATGCGTCACTACTCCGCCGACCTGAAGAAAAAGAAGTTTCGCACCCTCTATCACCGCCTTACCGATTCTCCGTTCGGTGCCGACTACTCCGCCATCCTTGCAAACTGGATTCAGGAACACCAGGTCCGGGAAATCCATCTGCTCGATCCCAACGAGTACGACACACTTCACTCCCTTCCAGCTCTATCCAAGAAACTCGGAATTTCTATCCACACCCACCCCAGCCCCCAATTCCTCGTTCCCCGCAAAGAGTTCGCCTCCTGGGCCGAGGGCAAAAAGCATCTTCTCATGGAGTCCCACTACCGCCGTCTTCGGACTGAACGAAATATTCTTATCGATGCGAAAGGCAAACCGGAAGGAGGCGACTGGAACTTCGACGATCAGAATCGCAAGACCTACCGTGAATTTGCGAAAGCGAATCCCTCCGTCCCGCCCTTTCCCCCGCCGGTCCAAGATCCGATCGTCCAAGCGGTGGCGAAAGACGTTTCCCGCCTTTTCCCCGATCATCTCGGAAAGGGAGGGCAACTTTGGGTTCCCGTGACGCGAACCGGAGCACTTCAGTGGCTGAAAGACTTTATCCAAAAGAAGTTGGCTCACTTTGGCCCTTGGGAGGACACCATGGTCGAGGGGCAAGCCGTTCTGTTTCACTCCGTCCTTTCTCCTCTTCTAAACCTGGGCCTTCTCACCCCCCAAGAGTGTATTGAGGCTGCAGAAAAGGCGTACCGAGATGGAAAAGCTCCACTGAACTCAGTCGAGGGCTTCATCCGTCAGATCTTGGGATGGCGTGAGTTCATTCATGGGATCTATTGGCTCAAAATGCCCGAATATCGAGACGTCAACTTTCTGAAAGCGGATCGACCCCTTCCCCGTTGGGCGTACAACGGCGAAACAGATATGCACTGTGTCTCCCAGGCAATCCATGGCGCCATCAACTACGCCTACAATCACCACATCCAACGCCTGATGGTACTCGGTAACTACTTCCTCCTTGGCGGATATGATCCGAAGGCGGTGCTACGCTGGTATACGGAGATGTATATCGACGCCTATGACTGGGTCATGGTTCCCAACGTGCTGGGTATGATTCTTTTTTCCGATGGCGGATTCTTTGCGACGAAGCCCTATGCCGCTGGGGCCGCCTATCAGGATAAAATGGGAAACCACTGCTCGTCCTGTCGCTTTGATCCGAAAAAGAAAGAAGGACCCAATGCCTGCCCGTTCCACTCTCTCTATTGGAACTTCTTCGGTCAGCACGCAAAGCTTTTTGGCAAAAACCCAAGAATCGGTATGATGGTGAAAATATGGGAGA